>Ga0208162_1000719_pt1 | contig 18286 bp, 29 predicted proteins | sample CB_VirMetaG_4_FD_184539 | JGI IMG/M metagenome (GOLD analysis project Ga0208162, IMG submission 184539) | Freshwater to marine saline gradient viral communities from Chesapeake Bay - CB_1508_1M Viral MetaG (SPAdes) (version 4) | ecosystem: Environmental > Aquatic > Marine > Coastal | place: USA... | reverse complement strand
TAGATCTGGCATGTCGTCCATGTCTGCTGTTGGTTCCATTTCTGGTTCCATGTCCATGTCATCATCGCCCATCATGTCTGCTGGCTCTGCTTCGCCTGTTAGTTGGCCAACGCCACTTGTTAATGCAGCACGAGTTGATTCTAATGCACCATATAATTCATCTAGTGCAGGTTTTACTGTTTGTGTAAATGTTTCTGCTGCTTCTGTACCCATTTCGTCACGAATTGCATCTGCAAGTTCTAGCATTGATTCTGACTGCATTTCTGCTGTGTCTTCCATCCAACCTGTAACTCTGTCAACCATATCTTTGGCTGCCATTACTAGTTCTGCTTCGTCTTCTGCACCTTCAGTTACAACCGCTTCTTCCATTTCTTCAATGTCACCACGCTCTGATAGTTCTGCATTTAGAACATCAAGCATCATTCTTGATTTTTGATAATCATCACTTTCGATAACATTGTTAAAACTTTCACTCATTTCAACTTGTGATAGTTTTGTACGGATTCTATTACGAACGTCCTGTAGTTGTTCTAGAGTAAACTGCTCTAGATTGATCTTTTTACCAAATCTCTTTCCTAGAGATTCGTTTAAACTTTTTGCTGTGATAGGTGTAGCGAACTCTTTTATTTGCATTATTCTCTTCCTAATGGGTTTGTTATAGTTATTTATCTAATTTGTGATAATATTAGATGATCTAGAAGGCGTGTTGCTTGTTCGATTCTGCCTTGGGCATCATCTCTTCTAATTTCTAAATTGTTGCGTCTTTCTTCGTTTTCAGTAGATGCTATAACTGCATCGTAAAAACAGCAATCGTTTGTAAATTTTTCTATAATATTATCTTGCTGTTTTATTACATAGGTTTGTGAGTTATTTAAGTGTGCATAAGATAAAGCAATACCTGCAATTTTAGAGAATACAACATCTACAGTTGTATTTTTGCGTGTATCTATAATTACATGTCCATGACGTTTACTAGGACGCATCATGTAATGACCTACACGAATTTTATCTCCTTTTTTATAAGGTGCGATTACTTCCTTTGTCTTTTTATCAACAATTTCTTGAAGTTCAGTGAGTGCTTGTTCCAGAGTTTTCATTGGGTTTTACCACCATCATACCTTTATAATTGACTCTAGTCAAGAGGCTTTTCCTGACTAAATTTTCAGCAACGAATTTTTCACGTTCTGTTAAGTTATCAATATAACAAGGACTATTGATCTTGTCAAGAAGATTTTGTTCTTCATTGGTGATAAAAATATCAAAGTCTGTTATAAGGTCGTTCATCTTCATACTGAAATTGATCTCTTAACATCTGCTTTTTTATATGTTACACTATTAGGTTGTGATGGTGACTTTGTACCCTCTGGATTTTCCAATTCTACTTCGTCACCCTTGACTGCTTTTACTTTAAACTCTGTAGGGCCGCCTGCTTGCCCAGTTGGTAATTTTACTTTTTTACCCGGTTGTAGTAATTTATCCTTTGCAGCATCTATTGCTGATGCTGCTGCTGTTCCAGTTGCTCCAACTGCTTTTCCTACGCCTTTTGCTGCTGCGCCTACACCTTTTGCAATTCCGCCAACTGCGCTTCCTACGCCGCCAACTGCGGCTCCTACGCCGCCTACTGCCGTTGCCGCACCTACTGCTAATGGAACTGCTAATAGAGGCAGAATTTCATCTAATTGTTCTTCTTCTTTTATAAACTCTTCTGCTCTCATCTTCTTCTCTTTGTTTTAAGTCCACGTCTATACTTTGGACGTAACTTATTTAACCTCGTTATCTTATTTGCAGTAGGACGTCTGACTGTATGATAACGTCTAATACTTTGACTACGTGCTCTAGTGCGTCTAGTTTTCTTTGCTGAAATACTCTTTTTACCACTTACTGGTGTTGAACAAGTACTAGCTTTAGCAACAACTCGACCACGTTTTGCACCACTTGTACATCTATAACGCCTTACCATTGTGCCTTTAGGACCACGTCCCCAAGTAGCACGAAAGTTTTCACCTATGTCTATGACTTCTGCTACGATCATCTTCTTTTATTCAACTGTTTTAATCTTTTACTTGCAGGGTTGACACGCTTGGTTCTTTTTGCTTTACGTGTCATTTTTGTACCAATTGCCTTTTTTAGTCTTTTGAATCTTGCACTTTGTTTAAAGTCAAGTGGTGCAAAACATTGACTCATTTTGCTAACAATTCTGCCGTGTCTTCTTCCCCCAGAACATCTATACTTGCGGACAACTCTTTTACCTGTGCGTCCCCATACCTGCTTTTCGTCAAGAGATTCTTTTTTTGCTTTTTCTATTTCTTCTTGACCTTCTTCAGATTTTAACCAATTGATAATCCATTTACCCATTTTGTAAATAGTATAAATTGACAACAATCCAAGTCCAAGACCGACTAGTATTTTAAATGCAGTTTCACCTATTAAAGAAATTATCCATTCAATAATATCTTCTATAATATCTCCTGCTCTTCTTAACTTACGTCCTATGTTTCTTGGCGGACGATTATCCATTCCCATTTTCCTATCGATGGCTGCGGCTGCTGCAAGTTCGCTTGCTTTGACTCCATCTAAGTAGGCCTGTATATCTTCTACACTAACATCGTATGCTGTAGGAGGAAGCATGACTCCTGTAGGAATATCTATATTAGATTCTATGTCGTTTTTAAAATCTAAATCTATATTTGGAAATTTTATATCTGCTTGTTCAAGTGCTTTACTTGTGATATATGCTGCAAGAGTTGTTCCGCCTGCTATTAACATTTGTGTTAAAATTTGTCCAAGAGGAATAGCAATTGCCACTTCGTCTATTTTTTGTTTTTCTGATATGAGGTCTCTTACTAGCATGTAGTATTTATGCTAGATTTGCATTATTATAACTACAATAGTGGATAGCAATCCTGCTACAATTGTTCCTGCGGCTCCAATAATGACTTTGGTCAAACTATTTTGTCCTGCTTGCATTTGATCCGCAATACCGTCTAGTTTATTTTCAACTGTAGTTAAACGCTTTTCAAACTGCTCGTAACGGAGGGCACACAGATCAACATGTGCTTCTAATGATTCTTTTTCTAATGTTGTTGATGTTAAAGACATCTATTTTTATTCCTTGTAAGTAAACTCGAAGTTGGCCTTAATGTTGTAGATGCCTAAATGTTTTTATAACACTAATATTATTTATCTTTTATAACAAAAGTATTTCTATCTGCACTTCCATTAGTCAAAAATGCAGAAACCGTGAAATCATTTGTTTCCTCTAGATCAGTTATTATTGGAACTAAGTCAAAATCATTTATCAAATCTTCTAATGGAAATTCATTTTCATACTCAAAATCTAGTTGCCATACCTTTTGAATACCTTTTATATTATTTCCAAAGTCTAGTTTATCTGTTTCTATTTCTGATACAGTAGGTTTATCGTTTATAATAGCATTTGCTCTTAGACTTGCTGTCTGAATTACAGTAAGATAATTTTGCTGTTGTCTGTATTGGTAAGGATCATCGCCCTTACGTGCATCTGTTCTAGTTATATCAACAAGGGTATATAAACTACATCTCATCTAGTACTTATTCCATAAAAAAAGGGTCCACAAAATTGTGAACCCTCTGGTTAGCCCTATTGTGCTTATTAAGCGATAGAAGCACCTGATGCTGTTAGAGCAGTAATTGTTGATGAACCGCCTGTTGCTGCGTTGATCGCTGCTTCTGCTGCACCCCATGAACCGTCAGCAGCACCTAATGTTGAACCACTATTTGCTGTGTTGTCGTTGCATACAAACACAACGTTGTTTGATGCTGGTGTACCTACACCATATAGTTCTGCAAAACCTTCTAGAGCAGCAATTGCTTTGTGGAATGTGCTGTTTGAGTTTGTATAGGTTGTTTCAATACCTGTTAGTACGATTTTGTAGAAACCTAGTGCTGGTGTACCGTGGTCGAAACCTACTGTTGTTGTTCTTGAGTTTGCGCCAACTGTTGTGCCGCCTACTGCTACTGAATATACGTCTGCCATTTTAATCTCCTTAATTTACTCTATGGCTGTCCCACGCTCAGTGGAACTCTTATATTGTATTTACCATTTAGGAAAAATTATAGGGGTTTATGGCTGAAAAACGGAGTTTAATCGGGTCTCCAACGGTGTCTTGGTACTAATTTTACTTTGCCAGTGACATAACCTTCGCCACCTTTTTCACTACCAGTCATTTGTTTAATATCAGCAGGCGCATCATCTAATTGATCAATAATATGATTCTTTACTGCTGCAACTTTATTCAATAACGCAAAGATTGCAGGTAAACTTTTAGGACTTTGCTTGTGTTTTTCATATATCTTTACTTGTTTTGGTTGACTAACTTTACTTGTTTTAAGCCAATTAAAAAATCCATCTACATTAATTTGATCTAGTTTTTGTGCTTTTACAGTTTGGTTACTAAATGTATAGATAATATTTTTAAGATCTGATAAACCTTGTTGTGGCTCTAGGAAACTATCAATAAATTTTGCATTGGCTTTTGCCATTTGTCTAATTTCATTTGTTTCTTTTGTATCTACTGTAGGTGTATGTGGTACATAGGTTTGTGCAAATGCAACAAGATCATTTGTTTGTATACCTTTAACATCATCTAAAGGTTGTCCTACTTTTGCACCAAAACTATCATATTTGCCATGTAATGCTACACCTACTTTACTATTTGCAATACGTTTGCCAATTTCGCTGTTAGGATCTACACTGTAAGTAACCTTGTTAGGAGTAAATTCAATTCCTGATTTGCCCTTTGTTGCTGGCTTTCTTGGTGTGTAGAGCAAGTCTCCGTAGACATATCCTTCAAAGTCCTTCGGAAATCCCGCTTCAATAATTTTAAATAGATCTGACATCTCCGCAGCAAAATCTTTCCTCCATGGTTCTTGTTCGGCACCTTTGCCTGTGTTCATAATAAACTGTGCTAAATCATTAGCATCAGTACTCATGTTTTTGCCCCAACCGTTTTTACCAGTAAGTACGAAAGTACCGTCAGGCTCGCGGCCAAAATATACAGTTGGATTGCCGTCCCATTTAATAGCAACTTTGCCTTGTCCTTGACCTAGTTGATCTAATGTATCAGCGGCTTTCATTGCACCTGCTGCACCATCAAAAAACACAAGATCTTCGAGGTGATTATATTCCCTACCTTGCTGTGCTTCTACTAAACGAAACTCTCTATATCTCATTGAATTAATTCCTTAATTCTTCTAAGGTGCTTGTCTGATAAACTTTCATTAGGTAGGCCTTTGCCTTCTTTTTCCATTGTATCTAGCCAAGGACCGACTAGTGTGTCAAAATTTGGATCTTTTCTTATAAATGCAATTATGCTTTCAACAGTATAAGTATCTTTTTCTGATGCACCTTTTCCAAGAAGCAATTCTGCAATGTCGTTCCAATTGTTAGCAATAACTTTATCACCTTGTGCTGGATCAACTACGCCAAACTTAGGACTAAATTTATATCCTCTGCCTCGTGCGATACTAGACAAAAGTATTGCTCTATCTTTACCACTATAGGCTGCTGTTCCGCCACGCTTTGCTCCACGTTGGTAGTCTGGATTGTCAGTAAACATAAAGTCTGTTTGTACATAACCCTCACCGCCTTGAATAGGCATACGGAAATGCACTTGGTCGCCAGCGTTGTGTATCCAACCGCCTGTGAACTTGCGACCTTGATTCATTATTTCATTTTCAGGAACGCCTTTGCTTTTAAGCCATGCACTAAGTTTTGCAATTAGTTCTTCTTTGCTTACTTTGTTTGCATCAGTATTGAGATCTAAATCGCCTGATGAATTCTTTTCAAAAGAGCCATCTGGATCTACCTTCTTGCCTGTAGTGCCTAGCAAGTCATCGTCAACAAATTCTAGGCCTGTAATTTTTTCAATAGCATCAACTGTAGGTCTTACAGCCGATGTAGGAATACGCTGTGTCAACGGTCCTTCTTCTGTTTTAAAAACATTGCCGCCTTCTTTAAGAATCATTCTTTTGTGACTCCTTGATTTTTTCTACACCTGTAGAGAATTTTCTAGGATTAGAATTACGTATGCTATTGAGGAACCTGCGCTCTAAATCAAGTGCTTGATCTTGTGGATAGGTGTCGTAAATTTTTCCTAAAAGATTAATTGCACTTTCAATGATATTAGTGCCCGTAGTCTGAATAAACTCGTTACTGTTATCTTTGCGATGTATATTATTAAGTTCTTCAAGTATGCTTCTTGTTCTTTTTCTCATTAGCTTAATTCCCTGATATAGTATTTAGCATATTTAAAGAAAGAGGGGCTTACCGTTGACCCCTACGTGTTCATTACGGAACAACCCGGACTGTATCAATCTAGTTTTATATAGCATATGACAATGACTGTGTCAACTTCTAATTTTAAGGTTGTAATTGACTGCTTCTTGTAGTATTGATAAGTCAATTCCTGCAGATTTTGCAGTTTTAATTATTGCCGATGTATCTTTAGGAAAACAGTGGCCGCCGAAGCCTCGTTCTTCTGTAACTTGTGTGTGACTTTCTGTAATGCGTTCATCTTGTGCAATTTCTTTTCTAACAGGTTCATAATCAATATCTAGTGTTTGACACATGTCAAATATTTGATTAAAAAATGCAACCTTTGCTGCAAGAAAACTATTTCGAAAATATTTAATTAGTATAAGTTGTTCTACATCCAGCACTCTAATATTAATACGACCTAATGCATCTACAAAAAGAGTTTGCCAATGATAATAACCATTGCCTCCTATAAGCAAAGTATCACATTTTTTAAAATCTTCTAGTGCCGATGCTGCTCTCAAAAACTCAGGTGAAAAACAAATTTCTCTATCAGGATAAAGTTCTTGTATTGTATTCCATCCTTCTAAACTAATTGTACTTTTAATAAGAATAGGTACGTCTGGAGCGTTGCGCAATACATCTAAAACATTGCTCATATCACAACTGCCGTCAGATGCTTCTGGAGTAGACACACAAACAATAATCATATCAGCATGTCTTAAGTCACCGTAGTGTTCTTTAGCAGGATCACTTATAATAATAGTATGTGACTGTTTAAAAACGCTTTCGTGTGCTTGTCCTACAAAGCCGTAGCCTGCAATTCCTATTTTCATTCGTCTTCTTTTCTCGCAAATTTAATATCACAATAACCACACACTACATAGCCGTCGTGTGGCACTTTATAATATGTAAGAGGATGATCGTTGTTTTCACCAGAACATTTTGCAGTGTCACCATCTACATATATAATACGTTCCTCGTAACCTTCTATTCTATTCATCGTTTACCTAATGCTCTAAGCATCATCTCCTGATCGTGTTTCTTAAGATATTCTTCTTCTATAGTTCCATAAGAACCGCATTTGTCTAATTCATTTTGTACATAAAATAATAAATCATAAAGTTCTCTTTTGCAATCCCAAGTAACGTAACCGTCCATTCTTGGATCTGTTGCTGCAAAAGTTATTTTACCTATTAATCTACATATTTCTTTAGTATTCCAATCTTTGATCATATTGTATATATTAACCAAAGTCTCCTGATACGTAAGCTTTGGTTTTACGATGGTTAGGATTCTCAAATATTTTCTTTGTGCTACCTTTTTCTATGATCTCGCCTAGGTGGAAGTATGCTGTTGTATCTGAAATACGTCTAGCCTGTTGCATATTGTGTGTGACAATAACAATTGTATAGTTCTTCTTTAGTTCAAGTATTAATTCTTCGATAGCGTTTGTTGAAATAGGATCTAGTGCTGAACAAGGTTCGTCTAAAAGTAAAATCTGTGGATCTACTGCAATACTTCTAGCAAAGCATAATCGCTGTTGCTGTCCACCTGATAGTCCGAACGCATTGTCGTTGAGTCTATCCTTTACTTCGCTCCATAGGTTTGCTTTGCGTAGGCTGTCTTCTACGATAGCATCCAACTGTTCTCGTGTTTCTGCCATACGATGTAGTCTTGGACCATACGCAATGTTTTCGTAGATGCTCTTTGGAAACGGATTAGGCTTTTGGAACACCATTCCAACTGATTTACGCAAGTTGTTTACGTTGGTATACTGTGTACGATAGATGTCTGTGCCGTCAATGTCTACACTACCTTTGGTAACACAATCATCAATAAAGTCGTTCATGCGATTCAGTGCCCTAAGGAATGTACTCTTGCCACAACCACTTGGACCAATAAGGGCTGTAACATTGTTCTTGCGGATATCTAAGTCCGCATCAATAATAGCGTGATTGTCTCCGTACCAGATGTTCAATCCTCGCACGTTCATCTTCGCACTCTTGTTTAGTTCTAGTGTGTCTCTTACCATTTTATTTCAAACCTTTTTCGTAACCAGATTGCTAATAAGTTTAGTGCCACTAGGGCAACAAGTAGAACAAGGATTGCTGCACTGGTCTTTTCAGCAAAACCTCTTTCAGGTGAGTCTGCCCAAAGGAAGATTTGGACAGGTAATGTTGTAGCACTGTCTAGTGGAGTGCTAGGTGGTACAAGTATAAATGCAACCATACCGATCATTAGTAGTGGAGCACTTTCTCCTATAGCACGAGCAATACCTATAATAGTTCCTGTAATGATACCAGGCATGGCTGCGGGTAAGACTTGATATACTGTTGTTTGTAATCTACTTGCTCCTAAGCCATTGCTTGCGTCACGAATTGCTTGTGGCACAGTTCGCAATGCTGTTCTTGCACTAATAACAATAACAGGCAACACGAGTACAGCAAGCGTCATTGCTCCAACTATACTAGCACTGCGTGGCATACCAAAAAAGTTAATTAGCACTGCTAAACCTAACAAGCCATATACAATACTTGGAACAGCCGCTAGGTTGTTGATATTGATCTCCATAAAGTCTCTGTAACGTTTCCAGCCTGAGCCTTGACGTTTGGGAAATTCTTCCATATATACAGCACACCCTACACCAATAGGGAAAGCAAATGCAATCGCAAGTCCGATAGTATAAACAGTGCCTACTACTGCTCCCCAGATGCCTGCTATCTCAGGGCTACGACTATCGCTATTTGTCCAGAAGTCCCAATTCCATGTTCGATATATTGATCCATCTTCTACAAGTTGATCAACTATTGCTTGCTGTGTTTCATCTAGTTTATTATAAACACCTTTAACATACATATCCACGTCGGTGTGTGCTACTAGTGTATATGTTCCTGTTTCGCTAATATCAATTGTGCTATATGCATTGGGTGTAACTAGTCCACGTAAACTTTTTTTAGTTTTCCTATCAAGTTCATCTACTAGTTCGTAAAGTGCAGTATTAATAGTAGATTTAGTACTAGATTCTATTTCGTTTACTGTGACTTCAATTTGTGTTTGTGTAAACGCTCCAATGCCTCTGTATCCTAGTGTAACAAAGAATACTAACATTAGTACACCCGTAACTATAATAGCACTGCGACAAGCCCATTCTAAACCTTTTTGTAGGCGTCTGCGTTTGCCGTCTAATTTACTGTTTAAGTCTATCGATTGCATTCTTATAATTCCTATATGCTATCCAGTTAAGGATGAACGTTACAACGAACAGTGTAAACGCAAGAGCAAATGCACTAAGGGTTTTCGCACTGTCAAACTCTTGGTCACCTATCAGTAGTGTAACAATCTGTACTGTAACGGTTGTCACTGCGTTTAGAGGATTGGCTGTTAGATTGGCTGCAAGACCTGCTGCCATAACCACAATCATAGTTTCACCAATTGCTCTTGCGATTGCCATAATAAATCCAGCAACAATGCCTGGTAATGCTGCTGGCAGAATAATATCTTTGATTGTTTCTTCACGTGTTGCGCCTATGCCCCTTGCACCATCTCGCATCGCACTGGGCACTGCTTTAATAACATCGTCTGTAATACTCGATATTAGTGGTATAATCATAATACCCATTACAAGCCCTGCTGCCAATGCACTTTCCGTTGCAACATTTAATCCAAATGTTACACCTATTTCACGTAGCCAAGGGCCTAGTACAATTGCAGCAAAGAATCCATATACCACTGTAGGAATTCCTGCAAGTATTTCAAGCAAGGGCTTAACTATCATTCTCTGTGTAGGTTTAAGATATTCTGCCGTGTATATTGCACTTAATAATCCTATAGGAGCAGCAATACACATTGCTATAATGGTTATAAAAAGTGTGCCCCATAACAATGGAACAAATCCAAACTCTCCGCTAGAACCTACGCTGTCTGCTCTAAAGGCTGTTTGTGGGCTCCAAGTAGTATTAAAGAAAAAGTCCTGTGGTGGGACCATGGTAAAAAATTTGATTGTTTCGTAACTCAAACTTGCGACGATCGCAAATGTAATACCAATGGTGATCCACGAACTTAAACGAAAAAAGCCTTTTAATAAATCTTCGTTGAGACCGTTCTGTCTCTGTTTTGGTCCTATCCATATAAACATCTATAACCTCATTGTGGAGTGGGCCTAAACCCACTCCTTTTATGATCTTATTGTAACACGTTTGCACGTACTGCGTCAAGTTCATTTTGTGGTAGAGGAATAAGTCCTGCATCACCCAATGAACCATCTTGACCTGCTACATCGTCACTTAGATATAGTTCCATAAAGTCACTCATACCTGCGATTACACCCATATGCTCTTTCTTAGCATATACATATAGCGCACGGCTTGCTGGATATGAACCGTCTGCAATTGATTCAAATGTTGGTGCTACGCCATTGATAGAAGAGCCTTGCAACACATCTCTGTTTTGATCTAGGAAGCTATAACCAAAGATACCATAAGCATTTGGATTGTTAGCAAGTTTCTGGATGATCAAGTTGTCATTTTCACCTGCTTCTACATATGCACCATCTTCACGGATACCGTGGCAGATACCTTTGAACTTGTCTTTTTCAGTTTTTTCAATTGCCTTTACCCACTTGTATGATTTACAGCCTGCTTCCATTACAAGCTCAACCCAAGCGTCTCTTGTTCCACTTGATGGTGGAGGTCCAAGCACTTCGATTTTGATTGCTGGGAACTTTGGATTGATTTGATTCCAAGTTGTGAATGGATTTGGAACAACGTTACCATTCTCTTGTGGAACGTCTTTTGCTAAGGCTTGGAACAACTCACGTGGTGTGACTTCTAGTGCTTCACCTTCGTTGCTTACTGCAAAAACGATACCGTCGTAGCCAACTTTCATTTCTAACGGAGTTACACCGTTTGCTGCACAAGTTTCTTTTTCGCTTGACTTGATTGCACGTGAAGCATTTGTGAAGTCTGGGTGGTCAACACCTGTGCCTGCACAGAATAGTTTCATACCACCGCCTGTGCCTGTTGATTCAATAACAGGTGCAGTGTTGCCCTCTGCGGCAAATGTTTCTGCTACGATTGTTGTGAAAGGATATACGGTTGAGCTGCCTACAACTCTAATTTCTCGTGCTTCTGCGACAGATGCCACAGCAAATACGGCCACGAGTGCCGCAATCATTGATTTAACCATTTTATTCTCCTTTTGGTCTTGCCCTGTTGGGCCATCAAAATAAGATGTAGAGTCTCCCCTACGCCGTTATTTATATATTAGTATAACATAAGTTTGTAACAGAAATATGACAATACCTTTTTGCATAACGTCTTTGCGAAAATAACATAGCAAAATGGTCAGTTATTGTGTTATAGTATGATAAGTAAAAGCGTAGAAGGAGTAAAACTAGCAGGTGCTAGACTCGGATCACATACACATATATATAGGAAAAACAAAATGACACAATATGTTATTGCAGCCAGTGAATGGCTAAACTTTGGCGGAGTAGTAGAATTCTTCCGCGACCTAAACAGAAAACTTGAAAACAGATCAAGAATCAACGCAACAATCAAAGAATTAAACAAGTTGAGCGACCATGAACTAAACGACATTGGTATTGCTCGTGGCGATATCTGGGCGATTGCACACGAAGATGTAAGTTTCAAAAGATTTGCAGACACAAACAAAAACTTACAAGGATGGGTATAATGACCGCACTAGTAATGAATAGTATCGTAAATCCGTTTCGTGGATTTGGCCGAGGCTTTTGGAACTTCTGTGAAGTAGCAGGTTACGCAAGAGCAGCATCAGAATTGTCACGCCAGGGCTTGCACAAAGAAGCAAAGGCTTGCATGATGCAAGTCGCAAAACTTCGTTCAAAATAATACTTGACATAAATAAAAACGTTATGTAATATAACAACACATTCACACACAGGAGACACACTATGAATGACATGACAAAACAAATGGAGCAATTTGCTGACATGATGAAATCAGCATTGCCAAAGGTAACTACAAATAAAAATGGTTACGAAATCAGAACAAAGGTATTGGAGTTCGCACAGAACCAAACTTGGCAAGACTATCACGCCAAGTGGGGTCAGTTCGAAACCACTGTTAAAAAAGACGGCGATGAAGTTGTTACTGAAGTGACAATGCCTGAAGTGCCTGGCGCTGATAAAGTGCTAGAAGCAGCCAATATGTTCTACGATTTTGTAAGCGGTAACAAGACTAAATAATTTACAACAACAAATTTCAAGTAGGCGGGCATAGCCCTTTTTAACAAAGAACATTTTAGAAACGCCCCTGTTAACGAAACCGGAAAGTCACTAAGCCTTGACAGCTTACACTCATTTCCAAAAGTTAGCAGGGGTTAATCTTTTAGCGTTGTTCAATCCAAGTGAATGATGCTAATGCGTCTTTACCAGTGCCGTTTGAAGCACACATAATAGTGAATACATCACTGACTGTTCCCAGGCTGCTCCTACCGATTTGATACGCTGTTTTTGCCTCTAACCGGACTCCCGTGCCTCCGCCACCCGAGATAACAAATCCACTGTCAAGCACACTGCCGTGATTGGCTTCAGTGATATTAGCAGGGGTAATATAGGTTTGGTATTGTGTGAATCCGTTTGGGTCTGGATGGTCCAGCCAAGGTTGCGGACCCGACGCTCCTGCTGTGACTGCTGCTGGTATTGTAGCATTACGCACCAGTTTGTAAAATATGTTGGTGTTGTCAATGGTGGCGACTTGGAACATCTGTGGTAACACAATTCCGTTCAGTGCTGTGGACTTTAGTCTAATGCTCAAGATTGGATACCAGTTGTCTTTGGTTGCATCGGAGGACAAGGCCGCCGCCATTCGTGTGCCGTAGAAAGGAGCACTGATGTTTTGGGCGATACCAAGTTTGCCCACCGTGCCTTCTGATATAACACTGTTGGATCCTTGGAGCATGGTGTATGGACCACCCGCCACTGTGCTGAGTGCTTCTATTTCCACTCTGATAGGAAGAAAGGGAGTCTGTGCCCAGGGTCGATCACGTCTATTGGCATTACGATGGGTATGCACTACATGAGTCGCACCATCAATCACCCAGCCAAACTTGACTTGGCCCGCACCATACCATTCGTATTCAATATTGACCAATTGTATCTTGGTTGGGTCTGCTGTGATACCACTAGTGGATGTGCCGTCAAGTTTGTCGCCATTCCAAGCACTTCTGGGAACCGCAATGTCAGTGCCGCCGTTTGATACCGTGCAATTATATATTGGCTCACCATCTGCCCATACGCCGCTGTCTTCAAACCAAAAGCCGTCTCCTGCCTGGTTGAACATTCCCAATCTTTTGCGGATGCCTTCCACAGGAGTTCCAAGCGTGATAGCAAAACTCACCGTGCTAGATCTTCCTGGAACATATCGTTGTGAGAGAAGCGTTTGCCTAATCACCTTGTCGCCATTATCCCCATTGATGCTCATCAGCACTTGACTGCTGGCTGGTGCGTGAGTGGCACTACCTGTACCTGTTACATCAGTTTCCCATACATCTGTTTCAGTTCCGAACTGGAATGTGTTGAAGAACACGGTCTCATAAGGACTGACTTTTGATCTACCCTTTGAGGTTAGGTTGCCGTCATCACCTGGACCAGTGGCAGTTTTAACACGCAGGACGGGTTGTCCTGATGAATTGTAATCCATGGCATGCACTAGATCATTTGTGTTTGGCTCGTATGTGTGAACGTAGTTCGTTGAATTGGGATTTAGATTAGGCATCCTTTACAAGTCCCACTTGTTAATAAGATAGTTTTCCACGTTAGTGTATTCTGTTGCTGAAAGTGTTCTTGAGAACATGATAACTTCGCCCATAAAGCCTGTTAGGTCGTAGCCTGCTTCATTGGTGCTACCAAGATACATTATATCACTTCCTGTGCTTAGTTGTGCTGGTTGGGTGCCAGTGTAGAGTGTAGCACTGGTCTTGTCCAATCTACCAATCAACCTTGCGTTACCTGATGCTGTGCCATCATATATCAAACTCCATATATGCCAACTATCATCTGTGATAGTGCCTGTTCCAAAGTAGGCATAGTTGTTACCTGTGCTTCTAAAACTGGTGCTACCATCTGCGTCAATTCTTATCTTCAAGTCGCCTGTGTTTGTAGCACACAATCCACCGTTGGCACTGATGTCAGTAGCATTGGCAACGATGAACATGCTCCACCCAGTTGCTTCATCGAGTTGTGTAAAAGGATTGACACTGAGAATGTCGTTGCCGTCGAACTTAACATACTCATGGCTATTTTTTAAATCGCTGGCTTCATACAACGGTTTCGCAGATGCTCCTCCAACAGGATTAGCGTTGTGAGCAAAATTAGATTTGTCATTCCATTGTTCTATATCTTCTTCATCGACTCCAGCATTTTGAATAGTTGTAGGATCACTACCATCATACCAAATCTGTAGATCTGCAATGGATCCGCCGTCAACTGCTTCTGCAATACTTTCAGGTGCAGCAATAGCACCCACTGCTACCCAAGGACGTTTCGGAAGTAGTCCTCCTGTGTTAGGATTGTCATCTGCTCCTGGAACATTGCCGTTGTAGGTATCAGGCAATGCTGTTGCATCATAGGTGTTATTGGAACGATAGTAGTTCTTTGTATCGTCATCCGTGCCGTCATCACTCCATGTGCCATAAACACCTACAACTCCGCCTGGATCGTCTGTGATAACTCTGCCTTTGCGTTTGGCTTGGGCATATTCTAACTTGGCAATTTGTCTTGCTTGTTTGGTGCTTAGTGTTGATATACCGTTGGCTGCCATCAGTACTCCTGTTGATCCGGATATGCACTTGGATCTTTTATTCTAATATCATGCGGATGCTTAGGACCGTTTACTCCGCCGCCTGCATCTGTTGTGACAGCATCAATTGATGTCACAACTTCATTAGGAGAATTAGCTAGTGGACCTTTTGAAGGCGCACTTAACATGGCAAAGATCTGTTTAAATCTACTGGCCACTGGCTCACTTGGTTCAGGTTGCTGTATTTCTTTTTGGTCAATGATGTCCAACATCATACGTATAATATCTGTAGCTCTCATATACTTATTTAGCTATATACTTGATGCTAAAAACAATTAAAGAATGGATCAAAGATTATCAAGCAGTGCAAAAAGAAATGCACTTGATGGGTATATTTCAAGTCACTACCATGCTTGGCAGTTTTGTCTATTGGGATAAAGAATTATACGACCGTTGGTTAGAAAAAAAGGAAGAGGACACGAAGCCCCCTTCCAAGTTATAGATTACTTGTGTTGCCAAATAGCCCACAGAACCCATACTGCGATCAAACCCATAATGCCTTCTGCACCTAGCGATGATAACATAGCTGTCACATTTGCCACCACACTCATTTCAGGCATGAATGGCATGTTGCCTAGACCTAAAACTTCTAGGATGATCGCGAGAGCTGCAATGCTTACACCAACATTTGCTAATGCGCCCGCCCACTCTCTTACTTTGTTTAGCATTTCCATAACGAAATACCTCCCTTCTTATTGACTACAAAAATTGTAGTAATTTATTTAAGTATACCCAATTATACAATTAAAACCCAAGAGATCTGGTAATAGTATCTGTTAACTTAATAAAAGATAAATATCTTTACCATAAACAGAGTATATAATGATTGACACAACACCATTTGAAGCACTTATTACAAGATTAAAAGACGAAGGCAAGTATCGTGTATTCAATGATATTTTGCGAGAACGTGGTAAATTTCCAAAAAATATTTGGTATGGCAAATATGCAATCAAGGAAATTGTCAATTGGTGTAGCAATGATTATCTGGGAATGGGACAGCATAAGGTAGTAATAGATGCTATGCACACTGCATTAGAACAGACCGGTGCAGGCTCAGGCGGCACTAGGAATATAAGTGGCACAAGTTACTATCATGTGGCACTAGAAAGAGAGTTGGCTGCGTTACATAGTAAAAAAAGTGCCCTGCTCTTTTCTAGTGCCTATGTCGCAAATGAATGGAGCCTGATTGCCCTAAGCCGAATCATTCCCAACATTGTGTTTTTGAGTGATTCAAAAAATCACGCAAGCCTCATACAGGGTATCCGCCACAGTGGTGCTGACAAACTTATTTGGCAGCACAATGATATGGAGCAATTGGAGCAACAATTAAAAAGAGTTTCCGCAGAAGGACAAACACCTTGCATTGTCTTTGAGTCTGTGTATAGCATGGATGGTGATGTCTCGCCTATTGTTGATATTTGCGATCTTGCCGATCGTTACGGAGCAATAACCTATATCGACGAAGTTCATGCGGTAGGTTTGTATGGAGAGCATGGAGCAGGTTACCTACAAGAATTAGGTATTCAAGATCGTGTAGATATTGTAAACGGAACGCTTGGTAAGGCCTTTGGTGTAACTGGTGGTTACATTGCTGGAGACCCTGTTGTGCTTGATGCTATTAGATTAGTTGCAAGTGGGTTCATATTTACAACATCACTATCGCCAGTGCTGTGTGCTGGAGCATTGGCTAGTGTTAAATGGCTGAAAGATAGTCCTCAATTAAGAGAAAAACATCAAGAGCAGGCAAAAAAATTAAAAGACAAATTTATATCTAGTGGAATTGAAGTTTTAGATGTTTCTTGCACACACATTGTTCCTGTAATGGTTCGTGATCCCAAACTATGCAAACTTTTAAGTGATAAACTATTAGACGACCATAATTTATATGTGCAGCCAATAAACTATCCAACAGTCGCAGAAGGCGAAGAAAGATTAAGGTTTGCACCAACTCCATTGCACACTGATGCAATGATTGACGACTGTGTAAGGGCAGTTAGAAAGGTATTCGATGAATATTCGTAAAACACTGTGGTTCTCTGCAGGTATTTTATTCTTAGGTATTGCTTTTATAGGAATTTATCTTCCTGGCTTACCTTGGAGCACTCCAGCAGTTATAGCTGCATATTGTTTTAGCAAGTCAAGCGAACGTATGCATCGTTGGCTGTATAATCATAAATTATTCGGGCCGTTCTTAATAGGATGGCAAGATAAGCGCATCTTTCCTACCAAGTTCAAATACTTTATGCTAGTAACAATGAGCTCAAGTTTAATCATTATGTGGTTTACAACTGGCAATGTTAAAGCAATTATATGGACAGGTGCATTTATGGCACTAGTTGCTGTATGGGGATGGAGATATCCCGGAAGCGAAGAAGTTTATCAACAACGTAAAGCTGCCGGTAAACGTATTGCTTGGCTCAAGTAATTAGTTTAACCACGCTTCCCAGCTAGGATGTCTAATCTGTATGTCTAATAGTTTACGTTTTCTAACTAATTCATAATAACCAGGCTTGTGTGGCTTGTGTTTAGGTTTGATATCAGTCCTGTTGCTCTTAGTGCTGTTACATGGCATACATGCTGTTACACAATTTTCCCACGAGGTGCCTCCACCTTTGCTTAATGGTATTACATGATCTGTTGTTAATTGATTTTTTGGAAAGTTGTTAAGACAATATTGACATTTATATTGATCTCTAAGGTATAAGTTGTTTTTGCTGAATCTTGGATTCCGTGTGCGCCGGAGGTAATCTTTCAGCATTATCACCGCCGGCACTCTCGTTTCCCACCGGGGGCTCCGAACCACCCAATCGTCATACCAGTCCAAGACGGTGCATTTATCTTGATACATGTAAAGTATTGCTTCTCGCCAATGAACTGCGCTAATCGGTAGATAGCTTACAGGTTGTCCATCTGCATTAATAACTAATGTGTCGCTCATGTCAATATTTATGTTTGGGTTTTTTCCTGTGGAACGCAAACGGCTTGCATACCATTTGGAAAGTAACCGTTTTGCCCACCAACATCTTGACTGAGTATTTCTCTTGCTTTGAAGCATTCAAACATATCAGGAAAGGTATGGCCAGGACCATATGCATTCACAGCATATACATCATTTCCTTGTATCATAATATAGACCAATGTCCAA
>Ga0208162_1000718_pt1 | contig 18303 bp, 18 predicted proteins | sample CB_VirMetaG_4_FD_184539 | JGI IMG/M metagenome (GOLD analysis project Ga0208162, IMG submission 184539) | Freshwater to marine saline gradient viral communities from Chesapeake Bay - CB_1508_1M Viral MetaG (SPAdes) (version 4) | ecosystem: Environmental > Aquatic > Marine > Coastal | place: USA... | reverse complement strand
TCAAAAGGATATGCTTATGAATTTCAAACTTACAGAGATTATATGGTAAATAATGCCGCAAATGAAATTGTAAGTTCTAATACAATTATGTCTAATTTAAGAAGAGCAAAAGCAATAATGACTGGTTGGGAAACATTAGAAGGAAATAAAAAAATTGAAGAAGACGGTTTAACTGGTTATGTATCAGCAAGACAAAATCCTACTGATTATCAATACATTATTAATAATTTACTTACACCTAATCAAAGAGTATCATTATCTCAATATATTAGAAATAGAAATACTCCCGCTGGTTGGTCGGCAATTCATCTCAAAGAATTAGAAGATGCTTTTGAAGCATTAAATATTGATGTAGAAAATCTAACAGAAGTAGATGATAATTTATTAATATGTCGTGCTCTTTCTAGATACGGACACACATTTAATATGGCGGCATCACAAGGAGAAACAAGATTAAATATTAATTTTGAAGCGCAAACAAACCCAATTCTTTTACATAATTGGATAGGACATATGAGAACACTTGTTGTAAATAAAGGTGGAGTATCTGTTATGATGTAAAGAAAATATATATATATAATATATATATGAATCAAGGAATAGATCAAACATTAATAGATTATAATTTAAAAGCAACAAAAATTCAAACAGATTTAGAATTTTATAAATATAGAATAAAAGAATTTAATATGGAATTAAATGAAAAAAAAGAAGAATTATTAAATAAATTAACAGAAGCAGAAAAAATAATACATCAAATATCTTTAATTGAAACAGAAATGTATGAATATGAAGATGAAACAAGTGAAGAAACTGGATATAGACTAGATGTAAAAAGACAAGAAGTAGATATTGAAGATACACATGATGATTTAATATCAATATATGGTTCAATACAATTTTTACATAATAATTATTTATATCATCAAAATAGAAGAATTAATTTATTTAAACAATTAATTAGAACTTATGCTATTTAATTAAATTTAAATTTATGAATTTAAACTAAAATTTTTATATTAATATATTATATATTAATATATAATGAGTAAAGTAAAAGTTAAATCAATAGAAAAAGCAGAAGCATACCCAATAAATAGCATGAGTAGTTTTAGTTTTAGAAATGGTGCTCCGGTTATTAATTTTGAACTCGCCCCGACTCCTAATAAATTAATTGATACATCAACTTTAAGATTAAATTTTAGATTAGTTTGTGGAACTGGAAGTGGTGATGATTTTAGATTTTTTAATAATCAAGAAACATATGGAGCAAGAAGTGCCGCAACTGGATTAGCAACTGGTAATTTAAATTCACGTGTAGGACCGGTAAGTGTTCTCGATAGTGTTAAATTAACTAATTTTAAAAATGAAGTCATTGAAGAAATACGCAACTATTCGCGATTAAACGCATCTGTTATACCAATGTTAAATTCTTTTCAAAGATTTAAAAATAGTTTATCAAATGTATATTACACTTTTGGAAATAAAGTCGCTCAACAACTTAGAAGTAATGCTCCTATGAATTGTTCTATCCCAATTCGCGCTGGTCTTTTTCAATCCGGACAACCATTAAATATTCAAAATCTCGGTGGATTAAAAATTGATTTAAATTTATCACCCGATAGTTTTGTTTTTAATTGTTTAGATAGTGATAATGGTATGACTGGAAATAATAATTCTGGTGATGGAGCATCATATTATCAATTGAGCGAAGTATCATTAAGTTTTAATTATTTAGTTTTAGATCAAAATATCCCACCTTCAAATGAAGTAATCCCTTATTCAGCATACAATTCTTATTTACAAGTTATTCATAGTAGCGATAATCAAAATACATTAAATCTTGCTTTATCATCTGTAAGAAGTGCTTTTCAAAATTTTATTGCTTCAAATAGAATTAATAATTATTTAGTCGATTCATTACAAACTCCTTCATTACGTAATGCTCCATATGCTGTCGCAAACGCAGTTCAAATCAAAGAATTATCGCATATTAGAAATGGAGTTAAATATCCTAAACAATATTCTATTGATGAACGTGCTGTATTAGACCAAGGATTATACGCTCACCCAACTCATTTATTAAGAGATTATGTAAATTCTGTTAGAAGTATTAATTTAATTAAATCTTCATTAGTATCACCCGAAACACAAGCAACTCATTCTGTAAGTGCTACTGATTATGATAAACCAGATGGTGGTGAAACTGGTGATGAATTATTCGGTCAAGGAACAAGATATGATATGCTTAATATGGGTTCGGGCGCAGAGTTTTTAAATAGTAATTACACTGTTCGTATTTTATCTACATTAGATGGTGGTTCGCCAAATAATGCTTATACATTCTGTCTCAGTAATCAAGGTTTAGGTGTAAAAAATATGAACGTTAATCCAATATCATAATTTAAATAAAAAATATTTTAATTAAACTTTTTAAATTAATTATTTAATTAATTTATAAATTTAAACTTTAATAAAAATATAATTATATAGTATATATATATCATGGAGATTGCTAATGTATTAAATATGAGAAATCAAAGAAGTCAAAATTTAAGAGTAGAAACTGATGTATTACAACCTCAATATATTACAGATAGAGAGTGTGTTTTTAATATTAGAAAATCGGGTATATTAGATGGAGGTTCTAGAATTATTATTCCATTAACAGCAACTAATGCTAATTCAAGACTACCATTATCTAGTGCTGTATATTCCATATGCCGATCTGCAACATTAAGAACATCAAAAGGAGTAAATATCTGTCAAACCGAGGACGTCGATTATCTTATGACAATTAATAATCAATTCGTAGAACCCGAAAAAAGAAAAAAAAGAGGTGTATTAGTAAATGGTTCTCAAATGAATTTTGCTATTGTAGAAAATGTTGCTGGTGGAGAAAGAGGTGGTATTGCTTTTGATTGTGGGACTGATATTGAAAATAGATTTAAAGTTCCAGTTGATGCTACAAGAACTAATGGTGTAGAATATTCAATTAAATTATCTCAATTATTCCCAAATTTATTCCCATTTCAAATACCATTATTTTTATTAAAAGATGGATTACAACTTCATTTAACTTTTACAAGTGATGTAAATACCGGACAAAGAGTTTTAAGTGCCGATGGGACACAAGCAAACGGAGGTGAAATTCAAGTTGTAAATAATCAAGTTAGATTTGTAAGCGATCATTTATTTTTTGATAGTGATGTTGTAAATAAATTAGAATCATTAAATGCTAGTTCTAATGGTATTGTAATACCTTATGGAGATTATAATTTAATTAAAAACGTTCATACTGGTATTGCTAATCCAGTTGCTGGAAGTTTAACTGAATTAAAAACAAGAAGAAATATTGGATTATCTAATTTAAAATGTAGATTTATGTTAATTCATAATCAAGAAGGAGGAGTAGGAGATTCAACTACACCATCAAATAATCAACTTGCGGGTCTTGGTAAATATTCTAGTTGTGGAGGTATTGCTGGATCAGAAATTCAAGTTGTTATAAATAATGAAAATTATTATCCTAGAACTATTGTTAGATCTAATCGTCTCTACAATGAACTTGAAGATGTATATGGAATTTCACCATCTGTGCCTTATGGATTATACACACCCGATGGTTCATTTGTTGAATCAACCGCGCAAGGAACACAAGCGGGAGGTGCTGCTGTATGGAGTAAATTAAATTCTTGTGCTGTTTCTACTAATGAAATTTTTGGAACAGATCAAAGTATTAATTGTGGTGCTTTTCAATGTATGGGAGTAAATCTTGCTACATCAAGAAGACAACCATTTAATGTAGGTATGAGTATAGGACAATCACCAGTAGAAATCTTTTATAATAAAAATATTACAAATGATAGAAATGGAGATATTTTACAAAGAATTTTTGTATGTATTGAAAGAATGATGGTTATTAAAAACGGAGAAGTTTTCACAACTAACTCATAAATTTATTAATTAATTATTTAAATATATTAAATATTATAGAATGTTTAATATATTCAATTTATTTTCAACAAAAAAAGATGAAAAATTAAATTTATTAATAAGAATTAAAAATCAATTAGATATATTAGAAATAAAATTTAGATTATTAGAAAATAAATTAAAAAAAATGAATAAAAGATTTAATAAATATAATGAATTTGAAGATGTAGATTTAAGTTTAAATGATTTATATAATATACATGAATTATAAAAGTGTCAAGTAATTCTTACTTGCTACTTCTTCGAAGTTGTCATTTTGACATTAAAATATATACTTTTTGAAAATAATTTAGAATTGTTATATTATTATATTTTTTATATGTAGTATTTGTCAATGACAAAATGACAACTTCGAAGAAGTCGCAAGTAAGATTACTTGACATAAATAAAAATATTTATATATAATAATAATGGATAAAATATTAAAACAACAAAAAAGAAAACCAAATGATATAGTTTATACACCATTATCAGTTGCTAAACTTATGATAAAAATGTGTGATATAAAAGAAACAGATAAAGTTTTAGATCCTTGTAAAGGAGGAGGAATATTTTATAATAATCTACCGAAATGTGAAAAGTATTGGTGTGAAATTGATAAAAAAAAAGATTTTTTTGAATGGAATAAAAAAGTAGATTTAATTATAGGAAATCCCCCATATTCAATGTGGAATAAATGGTTAGAACATACTATTAAATATTGTGATAAATTTTGTTATATATTTGGAGTTGTTAATTTAGATCCAAAAAGAATAAAATATTTAAATGAAAATGGATTTTATATAAAAAAAATGACATTTGTAAGAATAGATTGGTGGTTTTTATATTCAATAATAGTTTTATTTGAAAAAGATTATAATGGAGATGTAATATTTGAAAATATAGGAGAACGAATATTATGTGATATATGTAATAAAAGATGTGGTAGAGGACAAACAAGAAAAGGAGTAAAACAATCACCTAATATATGTTATTTAGAAACTTTGAAAAAAAATAAAAAAAAATAATATATAGTTATTAGATTTTTTATCTATGGTTATTATATAAATGAATAATCAAAGAGAATTAGATGTTTCTTATGGAAAGAGTGGTGAAGAGATTACAAAGAATGTTATTGAAAAATATTTTAATATGGAATTTAATAAAACAAATGATTTTCATAATATGGATTTTCATAATAGTAATAATAATATATACATAGAAGTTAAATCAAGAAGAATAAAAAAAAATAAATACAAATCAGTATATTTTAGTTTATCAAAATATAAATTTATTAAAAGTAATCCAAAAAATAAATATTATTTTGTATATAATTTTATTGATGGATTTTATATATTTGAATATGATGAAAAGAAAATATTTTTTTCAATAGGAGGAAGAAGTGATAGAGGAATAAATGAATATTATAAATTATGTAATATACCGACAAAATATTTAATAAAAATATAATATATTCTATTATAATATATAGTAAATGAATATACAAAAATATTATGTGATAGAAGCAAATAGGTTAAGTTCTCAAAAAGTAAAAGTAAGTGGGGTAGATGCTGATAATAAAGCATCATGGAATAATGAAATAAAACCTATTTTATTAAAAAAAGGAGATCAAGTAAATTTAGAACAATCAATAATATCACAAAAAGGAGCAAATAGTAATTCAATTGAATTTAATGGAGTAGGAAGTGATACATTTAGTGATAATTTTGTATTATTAGAAACTGGATTTTATTTAAATCATAATGGAACAAATAGTATGGGAATACCATTTGTAGATACAGAAGATGATGGTGTAGGAAATTATAATTATAGAACAACAAAATATGATTATATTAGACTTTCAACAAATAATTCAATAAATAATAAATATACATCATCAATATTTTATAAATATTTTAATTTTAAAACATATACAGCAGCAGAAGAATATAATATTCGTGGTTGTATGGGTGCAAACAAATATCAAACAATAGATTCAAAAAAATATGCTAAAATTAAATCAAATTATTTAGGTTGGTATAGAAATCAAGATGGAATACGAGGTAATATACCTAGTTGTGAATTAGAATTAACATATACACCATTATCATTAAAACAAGGATTTTTAAATCCACAAAGTGTAGCAGACACACTAACATTAGAATTAAATAATACTCTACCATTAAAAAGTGATAGAACAGATGATAAAAAATTATTTCAAGTTAGAAATTTACAATATGCTTCAAATTATCCCGAACCTTTACTACCATTAACAAATGAGATAAACCAATTTCAATTTAACGGTTCTATGAATATATCAACAACAGCAAATTTATTTACAGAAAATTATTTAAATGGTGTAGAAGGACAAATTCACCCTTTATATCAAAATTTATATGTAGAAAATCCATATAGATATAAATATGGAGTTAATTTAATTCAAGATACAGATACATATAGATTAAATGAAGAACCCAATAATCCAGCATCAAATACAGCAGATCCATTTTTTGGAAATAATTATTTTGCTACAAATACTCATACATTTACAGCTGATTATCCGGTATTTTTATATTCATATTATAGAGAAACACCGGATATAGGAGGAAACCCGAATAATATAAATGATTATCAATATTATATGCCTTATAATACTTCGGGACAAGATGGAGGAACTCATTTTACATTAAATATTAGAACAACAAAAACAATTCAAAGTAATATCAAATTTCATAGATTATATATAATGCAACAATTAACTCAACCTAATTCAAGAATGTTAAGTTTTACGGGTGGTAAATTTCAAATTGTAAATGAAGGTTCGCAACAATTAGTAGCAAATTATCCAACTGTATTTTGGAATAATGATAATCCACAATATCAATATTATATATATTATTTATTATGGACTGTTTTTCAAACGAGTAAATGGAAAGATCAATTTGGAATAGAAGTTTTATTACAAAATTTTAATGCTGAAACTATTGATGAAACTTTATATAGAATTACTGGAAATGGATATGTTATTAATTTACAAATTGATAATTTTACTTCTTTAAATGGTGATGTTTTTGCAGAAGATGAAATAACAAATATAGGAACATGGAGTTATAATAATTCAAAATTAACATTTAATATAAATGAAGCAGATAGAACAGAATTTATGCCTACATATTTATTAGGAAATGAAAAAAATATTTATTTTCAAGGTTGGTATATAATAAATGTGGATCATTTTTGGGGAGGACACCCGAATTTAAGAACTTATCCAAAATATATTAAATTTTTAACAAATCAATCTCAAAATGTAGGAAGTGGAACTGGTTTAACTATGCCGTTAGTTCAAGATTATAATATGGAAGATGGAGATATATTTTCATTAACTTTTAAAACAAATCAAAATTTATATAATTATCATTCAAGATTTTTAGAAAATCAATTAATTATTACAAATATGAAATTTAATTTAAAAAATATTAAAATTATAGAAAACTTTTTTAAATATAATAAAATTTATGATGGAACTGAAACTGAATCAAGTAAAATTAGAGAAGATACAGAAAATTATTATTGTAATATTGATATTGGTAGAACCATGCCAGCAGTAAATCATTTAAATAGAGATGATATTACTGGTGTAATCCCCGGATATATTAAAGATAATGGAATAATGGGTGAAGTAGATACAACAAATATTAATCAAGGAATAATATATCCAAGATTAAAATATGATGAAAATAATTATAAACAACAAGTTCAAATAAAAACTTCATATCAAGAAAGATATTGGGATACAAATTATGTTGTATATGAATTTGATAGAGTAGAAGATAGTGATACTTATTCATATGCTTCATTACTACCGGAAGATTTTGTAGGTGATTTTAAAGAAGAATTAGATTATATTAAAAATAATAATATAGGAATAATACCACTAGTTTCTGGTGGAGCATTAAAAACTGATTCAACTGATGAAAATATATTAATGATAGGATTTTTAGTTAAAAAAAATTATGTAGATAATGAATTATTTAAAATACAAACTCATAATTATTTTGGTGTATCACCTTCACCATTAGATATATTACAAATAACACCTATGAATTATGATAGTGGAAGTTTTTATGCCCCACCACCAAACGATCAACAAAATAAATTAGAAAATTATACAAATTTTATTAATCTTGGAGCACCTAATCCTACAATAAGTTTTAATAATGATTTTCAACAATTCACAATATCATTTTTACATACACCAGTTTATCAAAATATATTTAATTCAAGTGCAGATGCAGTTGGAAAAATTGTTGCTAGATTAAATGATGATAAAATAATAATTAATGATTACTGGCAAGCACATATTATAGAAAATGGAACAATTGTTCGAGATGTAGATTCAATAGCAGAATCAAGTCAAAAAAGAAATCAAGGTGTAAATGATAGTCAATGTGGAGTATTTTTTAATAATTTTTATTTACAAGAACAATCACGAGTTTTTAATATAACTTCACCCGATGAAGGAACTGAATTAAATTCTAATAATTATTATAATTGTTTATTATTTAAATTAGGTTTTACATTATATGATTTTCTACCATTTAAATTTACAGAAGATGATTTTTCAAATAGATTTCATGATTTATACCATAATTCTTTACAAAATATTATTAATAGACAATATAGTTTAAGACCTTTCTCCACAAATTCTGATCTGACAATAAATGCCAGTACATCAGCAAATGTTTATTCATTCGCAAGTCAATATCCCGGTCAAATTCAATATAATTTAGGATTTACAAATCAACAACCATTAGCATTAGAAGTAAGCACATCATTTATGAGAGCAACTAGTATCCCAAGATTTTTAACAACACCATTTTTTAGAATATTTACAAATATACCATTACATACATTAGAATATCAAAATGACGGAAGTGAATTAAATTGTATAGGAATAGCATTAAGAAATTATAGTAATAGTGGATTTTATTATTCATACGCACAATCATTTTCGGGAACATTAACAAAAGATATTTTATTAACTGATATTAAAACTGAAATAAGAAATACTAATGGAAGTGTAGCAAATAATATAGGTGATGATTCAGTAATTATTTATAAAATAACTTCTCTTGATACAATATCTCTACCATTAGAAGAACAAGAACAACAAGAACAACAACAACAAGAACAACAACCTAAATTAACTCATGATAAAGAAAAAGATATTGAAAGTGGAAATAGTATAGCAAGTAGAAAAAAAAATGGTTTAAGAGATGAATTTAGTGAAAAAGAATTTACTGAAATATTAGATAGAATTACTGCTAATTTACAAAGTGATTTAGAAAGAGTTAGAGAAAGTGGTGGTAGTAGCGAAAGTCAAAGATTAATTGAAGAAAGTATCCAAAGAGTTAGAGAAGAAGAAACAAAAATATCACAACCTAAACCATTAACTTTTACTGATGAAGTAGAAGAAGATATTAAAGAATTAAATGAAAATCCTAATGAAGAATTAATTAATGATTTTATTAGAAAAGTTAAATTACAAGCAATTACAAATATTGTTTTAGGAGCAAAAGTCCCAGCATCTTATATTAAAGCGGGTAGAATTACAGATGAAGATGAAAGAAAATCTATTGAAGAAATATCAAAAGCAATTAGTAGTTTTTTTAATCAAAATAATAATAAAATAGAACAATTAGCAGATATAATTAGAGAAGAAGGAAGAGATGCTTATAAAAATCCCGAAATACAAAAGTTTATTCAAAATTTAGGTAAATTTAGATTAACAAGTGGAGGAGATATTATTTTAGATGAAGAACAAAGAGAACCTACATTATATGAAATAAATGAAAGTGGAGCAAGTAAAATATTAGAATTTATTACAAATTCACCTCAATTATCACCGCAAGATCTAACAACAACATTAATACCTTTTATTACAGAATTATTTAATTCTAAAAATATTGATTTAAATTTAAGAAATTACGCCATGCTTTCTTCACCTACTAAAATTGAAGATAAAAGAAGATTAAGAGATATACCTAATCATATTAAAAAAGAAGTATTAGATGAAAATATTACTGAATATTTACTTGAAAGATTAAATTTAAATGCTAAACAAGTTAGAGAAATTAAATTATCTAAAAATTATAGAGATATTGTAGATAATTATAATACTGCAAAATCTTCTGTTGATAATCCTAATGTATATGCTGATGCTATATTAAATTTAAATAAAGAAATTAGAAGATTAGGTATTCGATTACAAGATGACATGGTATTTAAATTAATTGATAATGTTTTTAGATCCAAAGAACCTTCTGTAAAAAGAACACAAAGACAAATTAAAAAAAAATCAAAAGAAGAATTAGAACAAACTTTAATGAAAGAAGAAGTAGGATTTAGAGGTGATAAAGATAAACCTACAAGAGTAAGAAGAGGAAGACCAATTAAAGAAGAAACTAAATTAAGAGTAGAAGAAGAAATATCTAAAAAAATTAAAAAAGAAAAAGAAGAAGAATAAGTTATTATATTTAAATAATATTATTATTATCTAAATACTTAGTTATTCTCTTTAAATACCTAGTTATTATATAAATTTATATTAAAAATGGAATATAAAAATTTTTATATGTCATTTTTTTTATTATAACCAGTTCTTTAAGTCATATAACTAACATAAAAGTATATGGTTATTAGTAAAGATAGTCATAATATATCATTATCACTATCATTTCTATATATTTCTATATCTCTTTCATAAATTGTTTCGTAATCATGTATTATTGCTCTACCTTGACTATAATTTGGAAACCAATAATTTATATTCTTTTTTGAATATTTATATTCTACATATCTTTTTCTAAAATAATATATAAATTCACCTAAATAATTTAACATACTATATTATATATATTTATTTTTTAATTCCATTAAAGAAACCTTGTAAGAATAATTGATTTTTCATTTTATCATCTAATATATAATAACATACATCACTACAACAACCTAAATATTTACAATAATTACTTATTTTTGTTGTAAATCTATGATGATAATTTGAATCATAATCTTTTTCACATACCATACATTTTCTTTTTATTTTTAAATCTTTATCATTTTTTATATTATCCATTGTTATATTATATATTTAGATTTTTTTTATGTTAGTTATAAGTTTTATTTAAAATATTTTCTATTATATATGTATATATATAATGGAAGAATTTAGAAATTTAATTAAAAAAGATAGACCGAATATTAAAGAAAGTTCTATTGCTATTTATTATAGAAATTTAAAAAAGATTAATAATAATAAAGATTTTAAAAATTTTAATTTTTTAAAAGATGTTGATAAAGTTTTGAAGTTTATACAACAAAAAGATAAAGATGGTAAAGATATTTATAAACAATCTTCACAAAAAATTATGCTTGCTTCTATTCTTGTTGCTTTAAGATATAATGATAAATTTGAAAAACAATATAATAAATATTTAGAACTTACACATGAATATTCTAAAAAATATTATGATGATCTTAAAAAACATATGAAGACTGAAAGACAAAGTGATAATTGGGTTTCATTAGATGATTTAACAAAAGTTTTAAATCATTATATTAGAATTGTTAAAAGAAGAAAAATTAATAAAGCAGATGAATTAGATAAAAAAGATAGAGATTTATTACAAAAATATTTAGTTGCTAGTCTTTATTTATTAATACCACCACGTAGAAATTTATATGCTGATGTTAAAATAATTAGTGAAGATAAGTATGATGATTTAAATAAAAAAGATGTTAAAGAAAATAATTATTTAGTTATTAAATCTAGAAATAAAAAATATTTTTCTTTCGGTGATTATAAAACTAATAGGAAATATGGAGTTAAATTAATTGATATACCACCTAAATTAAATTCTGTTTTGAATTTATGGTTAAAACATAATAAAGATAAAGAATATTTATTATATAATAAAAATGGATCTAAAATGAGAAAAAATGCTTTGAGTAAATATATTAATAAAGTTTTTAGTATTACTGGTAAAGATAATATTAGTTCTACTTTATTAAGACATATTTATATTAGTGATAAAATTGATATTGAAGAATATAATAAAATGAAAAAACTTGCTGATGATATGGGACACAGCGTATCACAGCAAAACGATTATAATAAAAAAGATTAATTAAAAAATGTATATTTAAAATAGTTTTTCTTATAATATATATAAGGAAATAAATAATAATGAGTGAAGAATATGAAGAATGGAATGATAAAGATCATTATGAAGAGTTTATTAAAGAACAAGATAAAGAATATAAAGATAATAAAAAAGATATATGGGACGGTGTATCTAGTTTAGAATATTCAATAGAAACATATATGACAACATTAGATGAAGAAATTGAATATATTAGAGATAATATATGGGATAAAAAAGGAGAAGAAAATGGTGATTCAATTAATGCTACTGAATATTGTGATAGAGATGTTAATAAAATTGAATGGTATGCTGAACGTAGTGAATTAAGAGATAATATTGAAGAATGTATTGAAAAAGTTGAATTAATGATACGTGATTTAAGACATGATGTTAAAAATATATTAATTAAAAATAAAAAAAAAGATTAAATTATTATCTATATTAATAATATATTATGAGTTGGATAGAACATGTTAAGAAAGTTGCTAAATCTAAAAAAATATCTTATAAAGATGCTTTAAAAGTCGCATCTAAAACTTATAAAAAAAAAGCAACTGCTAAAAAAGTTATGAAACCTAAAACAAAAAAACCTATGAAAAAAAGAAAAGTTAAAAGAAAAATGAAAAAACAAGAAGAAGATATGGAAGAAGAAATGTAATTATTTTATTATAAATTTTATTATTAATATTTATATAATTGTATTTTTAATAATTTTTCTTTCATTAATTTATTTTGTTTTTCTAATTCACTTATTTTCTTTAAAAATAATTCATTATTTTTAATTATCTCATTTTTTAATTTTTTATACATTAAAATATTTTCGGGTTCTTTTAATTCAATATTATTATCTTCTGTTTTTAATTCAATCTGTTTTTTCATATGAATTAATATACATCTTTTACTTTTTTGATGTCTTGTTAATTGTTGTAAATTAATAATTCTACCACATTTTTCACAAGGACCTTTAACCATAATGACTTTTTATTACTATTATAATGTAAAATAGTTTTATGTATTTTATTTTAATGAAAAAAAAGATGACAAATTCTAAGAATTAGCATCAAAAAAAATTTGATGACCTTTTTGAATGACCGATGACCTTTTAAAACCAAACTTTTTCAAAAATACAATATATCTATATTATTAGAAAAGTTTAGTTTCAAAAGGTCATCGGTCATCTCTAAAAGTCATCTCTATAAACACTGTTTAAACTCTATTTTAAGGGTTTTTTTAATAAGAATTCTATATAATTCTATATATTTTTATAATTATAGAAAAAAAGATGACCTTTTGAAAAAAAATAGAAGAGATTTTAGAGTAAATTTATGAAAATTTATGTTTTTTTTGCTCTAAAAATTCAAAAAAATAGAAAAAAATTCAAAAAAATTGAATTATTTTGTAAAAAAAGAGTAAAAAATAGAATTTTTATGCTAAAAAAAAGATAAATTTAGTCAAAATCGAGTAAAAAATTCAAAAAAAAAATAGATAATTCATGATGAATGACCTTTTTGAAATAGGTTAATTAATAAATATTATGAATTAATTGAAGCAGAATGGATCAACTAAGATAATAACTATAAAAATAAAAAAATATAAAATCATGATGAATGCCCTTTAAAGCGTGTTTTTAAAAATTATAAAAAATAATAACTAAATATAAAAAAAACAATTAAATAAATCATTAACAAATAAATCTATATAAAAAATAAAATAAAAAATATCATAAATTTCGATATTAATATACATATTTATATTAATATTTACAGAGTTTTTTTATAAAATTAATATTTATATAAAAAAATAAAAAAATGATTTTGAAAATGTTAAGAACAACATTAAAACATATTAAAACATTCATTAAATTTATATTAAAAACTCAGTTTTTATATTAAAAAACGTTTTTATATTAAATCTAATTTATATTAAATTTATTTTTTTAATATAAATAAAAATATTTAAAGAATTATTTTCTTATATAGTATATAAGGATATGAATAATACTGAGAATAAAAATCTAATGAATAATATAATGAAATTCACAGAACACATTAATCTTGAAAAAGCAAAGGATATTGTAAGTTTAAATTATGATGACTTTATTTTGAAATTCAAATGTAAAGAATGGGAGGATCATGATGGTTCAAATAAATATTCTTCAAAAACATATTTCAATCAATGTATAAGATGGTTAAAAAAAGTTATTAAACTAAATAAATCATCATACCATCAAAAATACAAATATTCAAAAAATCAAACAAACGGTAGAATATATGTAAGAGGTTTTGGTATTCAATCAGTGCCTAAGTTGATAAAGAATTATTTACTTGATGGTATTGAATTATATGATTATGATATGATTAACGCTCATTTTGTAATATTGAATTATTTATGTAAAAAACATAATATTAAAAACAATTTTATTAATACTTATGTAATGAATAGAGACAAAGTATTAGAACAAGGAAATATTGAAAAATTGGATATGATATTATTTTTATATAATGATAAACATATTAATAAAAAAATAAGTGAAGAATGTTATAATGAAATGAGTTATGTAAAAAAACAAATCAATAAATTAGAGAAACATTTAATTAATGATACTACAACTAAATCAAAAAATCCTGAATCAGCATTATTATCAAAAATATTGGGATACTATGAAAATGAAATATTAAAAATAGTAATAAATCAATATGAATGTAATGTTCCTTATTATGATGGATTTATTAGTAATCAAAAAATACCTATTGAAAAGTTAAATGAATTAACAAAAGAATATGGTGTAAAATGGAGTATTAAATCATTAACAAATGAAGTATCATTAGAAGATGAAGATAAAAAACAAATAAGAATGGTTGATGAATATATATCATTTTTTGAAACAGCAAGTGAATATCAAATCGCAGAACACTTTTTGAAATCACTTCCTGAAAAAGAAAAAGGTAAATGGATCTATTTTCAAGGAGATAAAAAAGGATATTTTTATACATACAATGAAAATAATATATTATCACCTTCTCAATCAATACCATTATCTTTATTAAAAAGATTATCAACACTTTATCAAGAATATAATATTAAAGTAAGTAGTGCCGCATCTGTATATCACGGACAACTAACAAAAGAAAGTGTTGCTATTGATACACAATTATTGAAAATTAATCAAAAAATGGGTAAAAATTCATTCAAAAAATCAATTGTTGAAGAATTAAAATTATTAATTAATAATCAAGATTTCGTTGAAAAGATTGATGCTAATAATGATATTATTGCTTTTAAAGATAAAGTATATGATTTTAAGAAAGAAGAATTCAGACCTATAAGAAAAGATGATTATATTATGAATCATTTAGATTATGATGCCCCTACTGAAAACATTGATGTAATGAATGATGTGGAAAAATTAATTAATTCAATTTTTGATGATGAAGCATTAAGAAAATACTTTTATGATAGTATTACTTATAGTTTATTTACAAATCGTTTTGAAAAATTTAATATATGGACTGGTTGTGGATCTAATGGAAAAGGTATATTATTATCTTTATTAGAAAAAACATTAGGAACATATATGAAACAACCTAACTCACAATTTTTAACAACAAGTGTTGAAGGTGCTAATTCAAGTTTAATTCAATGTAAAGGAAAGAAAGTTGTAATGGTTGCTGAACCGGAAAATGATAAACATGGAAATCTTAAATTCAATACAAACTTTATTAAAAAATTAACTGGAAGAGATACAATCAGTGGAAGATTATTATATCAAGATGAAATATCATTTAGACCTAATTTTACTTTATTCTGTCAATGTAATCAGATCCCTTCAATTGAAAGTGTAGATAATGCTATTAAAAGAAGATTTGTAATTCTACCATTTAAAAATAAATTTGTATGTAAAGAAGATTTAAGAGAAGATAAACCTAACTGGAAATTAAGAGATAATACATTGAAAGATAGAATTAATAATGATGATGAATTCTATAAACAATTTATGATGTTATTGATTAAACATTCAAAAGGTTTATATAATAAAACATTAAAAGTGCCTAAGGAATGTGAAGATTTCTTAAAACAATATATGGATAGTAATGATGCTGTAAATGAATTTATTGAAGATACTTTTGATGTAATTGATTCAAGTGATCCAAGATATAAAAAAAGTGATTACATACTAAAATTAAATGATATATTCAATGACTTTAAAAATCATGACTCATATAATAATATGAAAAAAAGAGAATTTACTTATAATTTATTATTAAATGAAAATATTACACGTGGTAGAACTTCTAAGAAAAAAGGTATTTGTGGATTAGTTTATAAAAATTTAGAAAGTGATGAAGAAATTAATAGTTTAGTTAGTGAATTTTAATATTAAAAAAAACATTTAAAAAGAAAATAAATATATATATATAGAGTATATAAGAAAAACTATGGAAAGAATTAATGAATTATTAAAAGACAATGAAGATATGGAATACATATATAATAATCTTGAAAAAGAGTTTATGATATATGTATTAGAAGATTATGTAAATATTAAAATGTGTTGTAAAGAAAAAACTAAAAAGTATTTTCAAAGTGAAAATGGTAAAAAACGCAATAGAGAAGCGCAAAAGAGGTATTATTATAAAAAAAATAATATATACCACGAAAAGTATAATCCGGGAGGGATTAAAAAAAAAAGAAAAAATGCTCGTAAGGAATGATAATAATAATACTGATAACAAAAATTATAATTTTACATGTTTAATACTAATATAAACAAATAAAAAAAAAATAAAAATAAATCTAATTTATTTAATTAAATTTATTTCTTTTTAAAAACTTTTTCATAAATATCAACCATTTTAGATTGTTTTAGATCAAAATCTTTGATTTTATTAATAGGTTTTTTTGATTTAGTCATAAATACTTTATTCATAGTATTTACAATAGTTTTAGGTTTTTTAATTTTTAATTCATTTTTAATTAATTCATCAATCGGGCAAGTTTTTTTATTAGAATTATTTAAACTATTCATATATATTATTATAAAATATATTATATTTATATATAATATATATAATGAATAATAAAAGTTTTAATATAATTTTATCTAATAGATATTTAACAGATGGAATACCAACAGATAAAACATCACAAACCGGATTAATGAAATTTAGACTACCCGAATCAATTACAATACCAAGTCATGCTATTATAAAAATTGAAAGTTTTGTAGCAGACAGCAATATACCGGAACACCCTATAATTTTATCAATAGAAGAATTTAATAATTCATCTTGGATTGGTGATAATAATAGAGGAAGAAGAAATAATGGATTTATTGGTTTAATGAATGATGATATTGTAAATAAAAGAATGTTTAGTGAAATTGATTTAAATAATACATCACCTTTTCAAATTCAAGAATTAACATTAAGAATACAAGATAGTAATGGTTTATCTTCATCATTAAATAAACCAGCAGAAAGTGAATATTATAATTTAGAAGCAGTTAATACTTGGGAAAGAAATGACGGTCAAATATTTACAGCAGTTAGATTAGATGAAACACATTGGAAATTAGTTGGAACGGGAAATACATATTTTTTAGAATTTACAACACCATTAGGAGGAACAATTGGAGGAAATAACAATAATACTTTTGTATTAGATCCAGCAGTTCAAGTGCCTCAAACAAATCCAAATTTAACAATGACTTTTGGAGCAACAGTAAGAACTTTTACACCTTTTGCTGGTGCTGGTTTAACCTCACCAATACCTTTTCAAGGAATAGTAAGTGATTTTGCTTTACATATTAAAATAAAACAAGACCCTCAACATGAAATGAAAAATATATTAAGAGAAAATCGTGATATGATGAAAGGATTAATATTAAATAGAAGAGATAATAACTAATATTTTAAATAAAAAAATAAATAAAAATATAGAAAAAAAAAATATTAGTTATATATATAATGAGTGAAAGAGTATTAATTCAAAATAAAATAACATCAATACCCGAACACGTAGAAGATGAACCAAGTTTTGAAGAAAAAAAAGAAAATGTAATATTAGAAGTAAAACCTATGGAAGAATTAGAAGATGAATTAGAAGAAGTTAAAACTCAACA
>Ga0208162_1000716_pt1 | contig 18347 bp, 19 predicted proteins | sample CB_VirMetaG_4_FD_184539 | JGI IMG/M metagenome (GOLD analysis project Ga0208162, IMG submission 184539) | Freshwater to marine saline gradient viral communities from Chesapeake Bay - CB_1508_1M Viral MetaG (SPAdes) (version 4) | ecosystem: Environmental > Aquatic > Marine > Coastal | place: USA... | reverse complement strand
GCTCAGGAAAACCGGGGGGAGGGTCCCCCACCCCCAAATTTTTGACGGCGGCTGTTATTATTACGAACCCCACTATCCCCACTAAAAAAAATTAAATTGGAAGTAAAGGAGAAATAAATGAATAAAAATTACAAAAACGAAACTGAGTTAGAATACATTTTTGGCTTAATAAAAAGGGGGAAGGTGACTAATCTTGATCAATTATCTGAAATCGTACTTTTACAAAGCCCACAAGATATATTATTGGCTATTTCGTGCATGAAATTTAAGTCTTCTTATAGTTATATAACTGAGAGAACTAAATGTTATTTAAAAAGTTTTGCCAAAAAGTTTAGTAAAAACAAAGAGATTATGCTTAATGCAATTATATGCGGGTATTCTTTAAGTTGTGTTGCCCCTGAATTGCTTAACGATAGAAATTTTGTTTTGGATGCAATTAAAAGAGGAGCTGAGCCAATACCAGATCAATTTAAAGATGATATAGAAATCATAAAGGCATATATCAAATATGACGGTATGAGACTAAAGGATTTAAGAGACACCCAAAAAAATGATATTAATCTTATAAAAATAGCACTTAAGTATGAGTGGCGAATTGTAAAGTATCTCGATAAAAAATGGCTAGATGACGTCGATTTTGTAAAATACGTAGTTATGCTTCACCCAGATTTTCTTAGGTATGCATCAGAAAGAATATTAAATATTGTAAGTCAAGAGGTGAGTAGTAATGATAACCCCTATACAAGTATTTAATGGGATAGCCATAAGCCTTGGATTACACGTATTAACTTATTTAGGCTTATGGGAGTGGGTACCATATTCATTTATGGGTTGGTATATATTTTTAAAAGATTGGAGGAAAATAAATGAAACTGATATTTAAAATTTATAAAAAGGTAAGGGAGTTAAGAAGAAAGGAAAGGGAGCTGATAACACATCTAGAATCAAAGGTAGAAAAATTACAACATGCATTACAATTTGAAAAAATGTATAGATGTGACGTTATTAAGTCGGTTGGTAAACGCCAAAATGAACGTCAAACACACCTAAACCAACAAGAAAAAAAACTACGCCAACGGGAGCGAGACCTTGACGACTTACAGCAAAAAATAAACGACCAGATATTAAAACTAGGGATTGTTAAGGGGGTTAAGAAATGAAAAATAGAGAAGAATTAATTGAATTGCTTAACGAAAAAGATGCGGAGTTACAAGTTGAAAGAGCAAAAGAACCAATTGAGATTCGTGAAGTAGAAAGTATTTGTTCTTTTATGTGTGATAACTGGGAGCATATTGAATCATATCCAGATGAAAAAATTAATTTTGGATTTGGTCACGAAAATGATGCTTATACTGATCCAAAAGAAAACCTCGCAGTAAACAAAAAGTTAAGAGAAATTGGCCATGATGTGTATGCAGAGAATGTATTTAAAAGTTATAGAGCCCTTTATTGTTATTTAGCAGATGCCTATAGGGAGATTGTTAGATATGAGATGAGGGTTGATTCTATGAATGCCCAGCAAATAGCAATAAACGACCAAATATTAAAACTAGGAATTGTTCAGGGAGTTAATAATGAAACTAATTGAAAAGTATATGTATATTATAGGGTCAAGACATGAAATAAAGACAACCAAAGATAAGGATGCGTATAAGCTGGAAAATCTTTATGGGACTAATTGGAATTTATATATAAGAGAGACTGACGATAGTTCACGTTCACTTGTTATATCCGATAATGGTGAAGGCATTAAGTATTTAGAGGGGTTAGGGATTGATATAGAGGGGGATGGGGTTAAAAAGGAGATTGCTAGGATTTTATATAGCATGGGTTTGCAATTAAGTGATAGCAAATGTATTTTTCATTATTATAAATGGAAATCAAACCTTGACCCATTCCTTGTTTATAACGCGTTACGTGAAATTGAGGATATAGGGCAGATATATATTAAATACAACAATATTTTTAAGGATGCAGGAAATGAATAAACAACAAGTTCAAAAGCGAATCCATAAGAATGACGAGTTATTAGACTTAGATTTATTTCAGTGGGATGAGAATAGTAAGGTATTGCGAACCCAGGAAAGCAATATTCGGTGTTATTTCCATGGCATAGATGGGGTATCCTTTTATTTTGGTGCCCATTGTTATGTTGAGGCTGGGGATAACACAAAGGTCCGTGGGTTATCGGGTAACGAGGTAAAGATTGGCAATAATGGTGATATTCGAACGTTTGATAATTTAACGTGTTTAGCTGGTACTAATACAGCATTTAATGTTGGTAGTTATTGCGATATCTTAATTGGCCATAATTCTAAGGGGAAGGTAAAGGATTGTAGTGGAATCCAGGTGTCTGGGATGGGAACATTTAAGACGGGTAACGAGTGTACAATTAATACGTGTGGAAATTCCATAATACGGATGGGAAGTGGTTGCAAGGTATACCGTGACGATATCCAAGAGATTATTGATATGGATTTAGTGAAGGGTAAGCATGCGGATATTGCTAGATACGATTTGAAGATTGAGTTAAATGATAATGGGATAAGTGGGTATAGGGTGTTACCAAGATATGGATATTAAAATGATAATACAGAGTGTAATAGACCGATTTAAAGTGTTATTTGGCGATATTTTTAGTCGTTGGATAGCTAATCCTAAGTCATATGGTGAATGGATTGTTATATATGGGACTAAAGCAAAAGGTAATGCAAAAAAGCAATTTAAGTTTTATGAAAATGTATGGGCTTATTATGACGATGGTCAAGCGTATAGCCTGGATATTGATGGTGTAATTATAAATAGGACGGGGGTTCCATTCAAATATACCACTGAATCTGGGTTACAAATAAACGATAGCCAGGTCAACAAAGATTTTTATAGTAAAGAGAATATAAATAGAAAAAACCGTGCCTACAATAAGAAGCGGTTTATTAGGTAAGGAGGTTATTAATATGTCACCACGAGCAGTAGGTTATTTAAGGGTTTCGACACGTAAACAAGAAGTAGCTATGCAGAAAATGGCTATATATGAGTATTGCACTAAGCATGGATTTAAGATTGATGAGGAAGTTGGGGATATGATTCATGTTATTTGTAGTTCAACTAAGGGGGTTGAGAATCGAATGATTAACCGGGTTTATGAATTAGAGGATGGTGATCATTTATTATTCTATTCGATATCTCGGTTAGCCAGAACACTTAGACAGGCCAATGAAATAATTGAGGATTTATATACGAAGGGGGTTGTAGTTCACTTAATTAAGGAAGGATTGGTATTAGACAGTAAGAAGCCTTCCCCGGCGGTTAAGATGTTTGTTAATATTTTAGCGTCTTTTGCCCAGTTTGAGCGTGAGCAGTTAAGTGAACGAACAAAAGATGGGTTATATTCGGCTATGGCGGCTGGGCGGATGCCCGGACCCAAAAAGGGGTCAAAGCGTGGTAGCAAACTTGACAAATACACTAATGTTATCTTAACGTGGTATTGCGACCGCAATTGGAGTAAGGCAAGAATTGCAAGGAAATTAAATGATATAAAGGGGAAAGATGGGGAGCCATTGGGATGTTCATATATTTCTTTGCATAATTTCTTAAAGCGACGTGATATTGCGGCTTTAATAAAAGTTAAACAAGAAGAAATAGAAAATCAAGAAAACGAGTTAATGAAGCGAATTAATCCACAATAAATGGAGTATTATGCGCTCGCATGTTTTCGATTGATGATTTAAAAAACAAGATGGAGGATTCGGTTCACGAGTATTTGCTTGCCCGAGCCTCCATGCCTAATGCGTTAAAGAAGGGGTACGGGAAAATTGAGTTATCATTTCGGATAACGTGCGAAAATAATAAGCCAGCCTTTTTCCACCACAAAGAAAGTGTTGAGGAAACAATTAAGCCATGATTACGGCTAACGAGGAGTTAATCCATAAATGGCGTACTAAGCCAATAACCTTTGTCCAAGATGTTATTGGGTTCCATTTAACACAAGAAGAACTTGATAAAAAAGGCGAGTTATACGGTACTAGCCCAGGCCCACTAGGGTTACATTACATGCTAGACCCGTTACAGGTAGATATTATCCAGTCGTTAGCGGATTTATGTTTTGTCCAGTGGAAAAAGGGAAATGGCGTAAAATTACATGAGGTTGAGGAAAAATTATCAAAGAAAAAAGGTGTGTCTACCATGGCTGGGAAAGGTTGTGGTAAAACAGCCATTGCGAGCTTAGTCTCGTTATGGTTTTTGGTGTGTTATGACAACAGCAAAGTGTTTTTAATTGGGCCTAAGTATGATCAAATTATGGCAGGTTTATTTCCTGAAATCAGTAAATGGTATAACCGGTCCATAGAAGTTTACGGGTTAGAGGGTAATTACTTGCGTGAATGTGTTGAGGTTAAAGGGGAAACCGTTTTATATACAGGGCAAGGCGATAAAAAGTTGAATGCGGCTAAAGGTTGGTCAATTAAGATTATTACATTTGGTCAAAGTGCTAATAATAAAGAAAATACCGTTGGGTTACAGGGTAAACACGCTGATAATATGCTATTTATTACGGATGAGGCCCCGGGTATCCCAAATTACGTATTTGATGCGATAGATGATACGTGTACACAGGCTAACAATGTAATATTTAATATATTCAACCCGAATAAAAATACAGGTTGGGCAATTGATGCCCATAGTCCCAAGATGTCACAGTATTGGATTACTCACCAAATAAATTGCGAAAATAGCACCTTGGTAAGTAAAGATCATATTGAATACATGAAACACAAGTTCGGTGTAGATAGCAATATGTACCGTGTAAACGTTTTAGGGTTACCCCCATTAACCGATGACGGATCATTTATAAGTTATGAGTGGATTCGGCAATCGGTTGAATCCTATGATATTTATGAGCCAGAAAAAGATGCCCCACTTATTTTATCGCTTGATGTTGGTGGTGGTGGTGACCCTAGCCAATGCGCCATTATGAAAGGGCGTAAACTTATTAGATTTGAGAAAAACACAAGCCCAAATACAGAAGTGGTGGCGGCTTGGTATGAAGAATTACTTAGTGATTACGAGCCAGATGAATATTACATTGATGCGGTGGGGATTGGGCAAGGCGTTTACGATAAATTGGTTGCCATGGGGTATACCAAATTAAAAGGGATTAAAGGTAATTCATCTCCAAGAAGTGACCGCTATTATTGTTTAAGGGATGAATTAGGGTTTAGACTACGAGACGCTTTTGAAAATGGCAATATATATATCCCAGATGATGAGGAATTAATAAATGAAATAAGTTTATTAATGGAGGACCCAGAACATCAGAGTGGTAAATCTAAGTTGGTAAGTAAAAAGAATGCTGGGTTTAAAAAAGAAATGCGTGGAAAGTTGGGGTATGAAAGTCCTAACAAGCTCGATGCATTAATGATGTGCTTTTATAACAGATATGAAGTAACAATGAGAATTAAAGAAAGAAAAAAAGATAGATCATTTGTTTCAGGGAATATTATTCATCAATTAGACAACGCTTGGATGGCGTTATAGGAGGAAATCATGTTAAAACTTAGTTCGGAGGTTCTAGGCCACGATCATATTATATATATTAGGTCTGCCGTTGAACCGGAAAGTGTTACGGAAAATGGGGATGGGATTATTGGGTTTACAAGCGCCAATGAAGATGACGGGCATCAACACGAAATTTGGTATAACCCAGGGTCAATGGGTCAAGAAATACCAAATCCAGACACCGGAGAACCAATGGTTATCCCAGAGAGATATTTTGTGCAAGAAGTTAATGGGCACACTCATGAGATATTGGACCAATATTTAAGTATTCCGTCCAATAAAAGGGAAAAGCAAACAGAAAATTATGAGGAAATAACAAATAAGTATCTTAAAATTGCCGCTCTAGCCTATGATAATGATTGTACTTATTATCATAAAGATGCCGTAAAAGCTGAGGAAATGGTTTTTGGTGGGGAATATCAATGGGATCAATCTATTAAAGATACATTACAGAAAAGGAATCGGCCTTATTTATCATTTAATGTAATTAAAAACAAAGTAAATACGTTAGTTGGATTTTTCCGGTCCGATCCAATGGTGCCCAAAGTTAAACCAACTGAAGGTAGTGATGCCACGTTAAGTGACGTATATAATGCGTTAATTACACATACTTTGGCTGATTGCGATTATAAGAGCGTTCAAAGTGAAGTTGTTACTGATATGATTATTACCGGTAGGGGCAATATTAATATAGGTATAGATACTAAGCATGGGGTTGAGTATGGAGACCCTATGATTGAACACCAGGAATGGGAGCAGGTGAATTATATGCCTCACCTTAAAAAAGACCTCAGTGATTGTGAGGGTGTCGTTAAGTGGCGATGGGTAACTAAAGATTATTTATTAAGAATTGCCCCTGAAAATAAACTAAAAGATGTTGAGGCCATGAACAGCACAAACGTTATGGCTAACTTAGCAGGGTATCAACAAAATACAAAGCAACCATTTTTATTATTTGATAACCGCACCATTAACGAGGAAAAGTACCGATTGATGGACATTACACGTCGAGAGTATAAAGAACGCCTTGTTATCTTTAATCCAGTAGATGAGTATTATTTAGATGGGGAAGATGGAGCAATAGAATCGTGGTTATTAGATGCAAAAACTCGCAAACGCATCCTTAGTATCCCTGGGTTTACCAAAGATACAAGACGGGTTACAGAATATTGGGTTGGCACATTTGCCGCAAATATCATGTTGTATGACAGGTTGAGTGAATTTGATGGATACATGACAATTCCTTGTTATGCGACTAAACGCCGTGGACGCATTAAAGGGGAGGTTTATGATTTAATTGACCCCCAAAACGAATTAAATAAGCGTACCACAAGTTATATTGAGGCATTAATGCGGCTTGGAACAAATGCTGAAATTTATGATGACGAAACTTTTAATGATGAAAAGGATAAGCAGAATTATGAGAAAGGGCGTTCAACCCCAGGCGCATTACTTAAAGTTGCAAACGCTGATAAGCCCCCGAGAGAAAAAACCCCGCCTCGTTTTCCAACAGAATTATTACAGCTTGCTCAATTAAGCGAAAAACACATTGATTTAATTTCAGGTTTTAATACTGAAGGGGTCGCTGGTGTTAGAGGGGTTCAGTCCACACCATTATTCCGTGAAAGACGTAATGCGGCGTTAGCTAATATTCAATATTTATTTGATAATTATAACATCATGTTGCGTCAATTAGGATTTAGATTAATTGAAATGTATCGTATTTTGTATACCCCTGAGCGAATTTACAGGATACTCGAAAACCATTCAAATGAAATGCGAATGAAAAATAATGACGAATTTACTATTAACGGCATTTCATTTACGCAATATAACGCCGAGGCAATCAAAAAGATATGGGAAAACCCTGATTCCCTTAAATATGATATTGTTATTGATTACGGGCCGTACTATACCACTAAGTCTGATGAAAATTTTGCTACTTTCGCACAATTAGCGCAACAAGGTGTCCCAGGAATAACCGCAGATTTCTTATTGCAATTAAGGCCAGATATTGATGAAGCACAGAAAAAACGATTGTTAAATGCCGCCCAACAAGGTCAGCAAATGCAAGCACAATTAGAACAACAGAAAAATAATATTGAGATTGAAAAGACTAATATTGCACAGCAAGGCCAAAACATTAGACAGCAACAACAGTTTGAGCACGAAACAAGAATGAAAGTAATTGATAAGGGATTAAATCAAAGTTAAAATTAGTCAATTAACAATAAATAATTGACAATTTTATATTATTTATGTAATTCTGTAAATATCATAATAACTGCTTAATGGAACTACCATGGGCCTCACAGATTAATTCTTAGTAATTTTTCTGTGGGGCCTTTTTTTTTGGGAAAAATTCACATTAAAAAGTTAGGGCATAGCGACCCAGAAGGAGTAAAAAATGAGCGAAGAAGTCACTCAGGAAAAAGAATACAACCAAGCAAAAGTCTTGCACGGCAAAGTTCCCAATGCCGAAGAAGCAGAAGCGGTTGATGAAGTAGTTGAGGACGATGCGGACAACGTAGAACAAAAAAAGTCCGAAGAACCAAACAAGGCCCAAGATGAGCCTCGTAAAAAAAGAAAAAAAAAGGAGTTCGTTTTTAACCGAGATAAATACATTGAAGACGGAATAACCGACGAAAGTGTATTAACAATGCTTGAGGAAAAGGATCGTGAACTTCACAAGCGCAATATTACCATTGGGAAACAAGGTGCAGAAAATAAGAGACTAGAAGAAATTGCTAAAGAGCTTGAGTCAATTAAAGAAAAAGCTAAAGGCATTTCTGATGATGAATACAACGAATTGGCACTAGATAACCCAGCAGAGGCAAGAAAGCGTGATGAAGAAGCGAGAAAGGCCCAGGAACAAGAGCGATTATTGATAATGGAACACAATATCGAAATGAATAAAGGGATATTGGATAAAACGGAGTCAGAAACAATGGAAGCGTTGACAATGACCGACATTAAAGATGACATTATTGGCATACTATCTAAGGATTATCAACAATTTGGTTTTGATGAATCCCAGACCAATGATGCAATCAAACACTTTAAAAAAGACCCGTTAGCCTCATTAGACCCAACTAATTTTTATCACATTGTGGACCGGATTCGTTTACAGCATGACGTAGATGATTTGCGTGACATAAACGCTGAATACGAAAGTGAAATTAAAAGATTAAAACAGGAGCTTAAAAATAAGCCTGATGAAGTCACCAAAAGACTTAATCGAGTAAAAAATAGCCCTCATCTTGTTGATAGAGAGCCAGCATCATTATCAACCCATGTTCCACCTTATTTAACTCAAGCCGCAAGATTGCATGGCAGAAAATAACTTATTTTTTTAGGAGGAAATAATGGCCGAATTAAACGCATCAGGGAGTGGATTAACTCTCTTAGATTTCGCAAAGCGAACAGACCCAATAGGTAATCACCAAGTAATAGCAGAGTTACTACACCAAAATAACTCTATACTAGATGATATTGTACATACAGAAGGCAATCTAGCCACTGGACATCAAGTTTCAATGCGAACTGGTTTGCCAGCCGTGTATTGGCGTAAGATTGGGCAACCAACCCCTAAGTCAAGCTCAACTACGGCGCAAAATACTTTCCCTTTTAAAATGTTAAAAGCGAACAGTATGGAAGCCGCAGACATTATGGAATTAGGCGGTAATGTCGACCAAGCTAGATTAGATGCCCTAAAATCACACATAGAAGCTATGAATCAAGAGTATACAACAGCTTTTTTTTATGGTGACCCATCAACAGATGAAAATGAATTCCGTGGTTTAGCACCTATGTATTCAAGTCTTTCCGCATCAGATGAAATTTCTACCAATGTACTTAATGCAGGTGGAACGGGTTCAGACAACGCTTCAATTTACTTAATTGGGCATGGCCTTAATAAAGTATACTGTGCGTTCCCTAAAGGTTCGGTAGCTGGATTGCAACATGAAGACAACGGCAGATTTGATTTCAATGATGACAATGGCCAATTAAAAGTTTATCAACACACCCTTCAATGGAAATCCACGTTAGTTGTTCAAGATTGGAGGTTTTGTGTTCGTATATGTAACATTGACGTTTCTGATTTAGCAGGTGGTTCAGCGGCAGACTTGCCCGAACTTATGATTGAAGCAATGGATTTGTTACCGAACTTAGACAATGCATGTTTTTACATGAATAGAAAGGTACGTACTGCTCTTCGACAACAAACTAGAAATGATGTTATTTCTGGTGGTGGATTAACTTTTGATACAGTTGCTGGTAAAAAAGTTGCTCACTTTGATGAAGTTCCAGTAAAGCGAGTCGACGCTTTGTTAAATACAGAAGCCGCAGTTTCTTAAGGAGTAACACATGTTAGATAAAAATTTATTTTTTGATGATAATGCAGAACAGCTTACGACTGGAGCTAGCACCAACTATCTTGACCTAGAAATTGGTCGAAACATTGGCGCAGGTACCCCATTATATATTGAGAGCCTAGTACGCACAGCAATGACCGATGCAAGTTCAGATTCAACCATGACGTTGACGTTAGAAACTGATGATAACACATCTTTTTCTTCTCCCACTGAATTGCAAACCATTGGTACTTTTTCTGCAACATCAGCCGTAGGAACTAAGTTATCAGTAGGTTTGGTTATTTCTGATTCAGTACAGCGATACATTCGTGTTAAATACACTGTAGCAAACGGAGATTTAACCACTGGTAAATTTTCTACCTATATAACTACAGTGTCAGATGTAAACACAGCATACGCAGACGGTATCGCATAATTTTTAAACAAAAGGAGGTGAAACAATAATGTTAATTCAAGCTACCAAAATAGGGTTTTATGAAAGAATACGAAAAGAAGGTGAAATTTTCGAAGTCCCTGATGATTTTCCTTTGGGGTCTTGGACTAAAAAGGTTGAAGTAGCCTCCCCTACTAAAAAGGAACCTGTTATTAGCGAGAAACCAGTTAAAAGGGGTAGAAAAGCTAAGGTTCAGGAGTTCTAATTATGGCAACGTATGGAGTAACCGCTACCGTAGATAAATTACTAAAAGAAGTTATAAAAATATTAAATGGTCATATGGAGGGGTCAGACCCTTCCATAGAGCAAATGGAAGATGCAAGATTCGCTTTTAACCGATATTTAGATAATTTACCACAATTAGGTAGCCGGTTCTTCCTACGTGCCAACAGGCAGTATGTTTTTCCTGATGATAGCATTGTATTAGAGGGAGCGGTTAGATATCGTTGTATTAAAGCGTTTACAGCCCCTACTATAACCACCTATGCAACATCAACAAGTTATTCTGAAGGGGATAATGTTTATCCTAGTGTATATAATGGGTTTAGATATGAAGCACAGAATGCTGGTGATTCAGCAGGTAGTGCCCCAACATTCCCAGTAATACAGAATTACACGGTTGTTGATAATGATATCACATGGAAAGCCATACCCGATGAAAAGCCAAATGTTGGTTTAAATTGGCGAACGTATTTTAAAGAGGATTTATCTGCTACGGGTGGGAGTGCTTATGCGGCTGGCAATTATGTTAGAGCTGGTCAATTTGATTTGCAGTCAGATGAGGTTAGTATAGAAAGTGCATACATTAGAAAAAATAATGAAGATACAACCTTGGACATTGTTACTGATTACAATTTTCAGCCAGTAGTTGAAAAAGCATCCCAAGGAAAACCAACTCATATTTATATTGAAAATATAGGCGTTAACAAAAAAGCTCATTTGTATCCTAATCCGGATTCAGTGGGAATTGATGGGTATGTGTTGCATTATAAAGCTCAATTAAGAGCTGAAACCTATGAAGGTAGTACGGTATTAAATTTGCCTTCAGACACATTTACACAAATTATTTATGGCGTTGCTGATATGTTAGCAATGCAATACAACGTAAGTTCCGAGCAACAAATATTAATTAAGCGAAAATTAGAAGAAAAAGAAAGTGGAACAAAGTCATTGGAATTCGCACCAGTAAGCCCAGTGACGAATGTTGTGAATTATGTATATTAGGAGGTCTAATTAAATGTCATCAAGCAAAGCTAAACAGATGGACTTGTTCCTTAACGGGTTACATGATTCATCAGGTCAGCCGCTTAAAAATTATAAAGCATATTTTTGGGTAAGTAGTGCGGCGAGCACGGCTAAAACTGTATGGTCAGATATCAATAAAACAAGCGTAATTGATCAGTCATCAGGGGTTACATTGGGGAATAAAGGTGAAATTGATGTGTATGGGGATGGGGAATATTATGTCCAAATCAAAACCCCGGCTGGTGTATTATATGATAGTTTTACGATTAGTTATTCAAGTTCAGTAGATTTTGGCGGATTATACATTGATATTGGTGCTGATTATGGTACTACTAATACCGCAATTCAATCAGCTATTGATGATGTAAACCCAGCAGTTAATTATACTTTCTTATTTAAGGATGCGGAATTTTCAGTTGGTGCAAGTTTAAATTTCCCTAGCAACGTATTGGTTAAAGGGACAATGACAGCAACAATTAACCAGAGTTCTGGGACTATTACTATTAATCGCACCCCAGAGATCCCAGATTTTCAGTTTTTTACAGGAACCCCTAGTGTAACCTATGGAAGTGCAGTTCAAGAAGTTAAACCAATATGGACCGGTGGTGATTCAGTTACCGATGCCGTGGAGTTTAAAGGGTCAGTAAATACACCCGAACTTAAATTAAATTCAACAGCAGTAACCTCAACAGCCCCCGAATTAAATTTAGTAGATGGTAGTGTTGCCGGTGATGTAGTTAACAGTAAAGCAGCCATTTATGATGCAGATGGCACATTAGATATGACTAAGCTAGAGATAGGTGGTTTAAGACAGGTTCCATTACTTAACACTGAAAAAGGTTATGTGTATATAAGTGGTGCTGGAAACTTTGAATGTTCCCAATCTGGAACCCCAGGGCAAAGCGTGCAAGTTGATGATCGGGCATCAAGTACATTTTTTGGCAGTGATGGTGCGGTATATGTGTCATCCAATGAAAGTGTAGTTACCGTTAGTTTAACAAGTTCAGACGCTTCAAACCCACGATGGGATTTAGTGGAATTAGATGCGTCATCAGGCACATATAGCGTTGTTGATGGTACAGCGGCGGCCAATCCAACATATCCATCAGGAACCGCAGGCAAAGACCCAATAGCTTACGTTTATAGAAAAGCAAGTACCGCAGGGAATACCATTTATGATCGTGATATCTTAGATGCAAGAATATCCATTAAAAACAAAAACGTTGATGGCCATTTTAAGACCAACTTTTCTATTAACCAGAAAGAAGACACTGAAAATAGCTATTACGATAATCAGCAAATGTTTCAGCAGATTCCATTTGACACTAAATTCGATTATATTCAGCAAGATAAAACGAACTTGCAATACATTGATACAATATTGGTTCCGGCTGATTCTGTTAATGGGGAAATTGTGTATAGTGGGACTTGGGGAAACAGTGATAGTTCTAGTCATATTTTTTACAGAGCTAAATCATCCAGTACAGCCAATTCAACAGCTATTTTTAGTTTTAGTGGAGTAAGTGTTAATTTAATATACTTGAAGCACAATATATCATCAGGCTTTATTTCGGTTGAATTGAGTAATGATGGTGGATCAACATATCACTCTCAAAAAACTTTTTCTACTGGAGTGTCGGGGGATAGCAATTACAATAATGTAACAGAGCTATACCAAGGCTTAGAATACGGCGACTATAAAGTCAAGGTAACCGTGCTGAGTGGGACTGATACTATATATATTGAAGGTTTCTCATACGCAACCTACTTAGTCCAAACCCCAATGACCCAAAAGGCATTATTATCACAATCCCCAACAACTATTGACGATGTTCCCCCTTTAACCACATTATTTGGTGGTACATGGGATAATATTATTGGATCAAGTACGGCACTATGGAATGGCATTAACAATAGCACATCGCATAATTCTGCTACAGTTGAATATAAGTTTTATGGTAGTTCAATTTACGTTATTGCGTATATCTACAGTACATACGATGCAACATTTTCTGTGACAATTGATGGAGCCACCACATATGTCAAAAACTCTAGTGTATCAATCCCTTCCTATGATGCGGGTCGCCCTGTATGGATTAGGCTTGACAATGGATCATTACCCGAAGGGGTACATACGGTTAAGTTAACCACTACCTCAGCTGGGGGGTCAGAGAATTTAGGGATATCGGGTTGGGCGCATTACAGTGGTACTATATACCCAACAACCTGTGCTCGATCATTAATATGTGGGAAGGAGAGTTATGCGGTCGGTTCAGACTCAACCGATTTTACTTACACTGGAACATGGACGACAGAAGATAATGCACAATCATTTTTAGGGCGAAGAAAAAAAACAGGAACAAACAATGATTATGTAACAATTACAACGCCAACAAATGTAAAAGCAATTTATTTAATTGGTTTACAAGATTCAAGCCTAGGTGAAGTTGTTGTTAGCTTAGGCGGGGCATCAAGTAATTTAAGATATCTAAATGTTGATACTTATAATGTCTCACAAGGTTCATTTGTTCAAGTTTTGTACGATTCATATATGGATGGGATTTCACTAGATTCTCAAGAGTTAAGAATTAAAAAGAATGGGGGGACTTATATGACTGTCGAGGGTGTTATTTTCGAAATCGGAGACCCCGTAGAATCAGATTCAATATTCTGTATGCCGAAATGGGCAAGGTATAACACATCATCAAGTAATAAATCCCCCGTATCGACATCACACCGATTAGACGTGTATGGTTCCAAGTCAGATGGGTCAACCGGACGAAAACCAATGGTCCATAGTGGCTTTTGTTATCATTCATCAGGCAGTTATGTTCATTATAGACATGGGCTAAATATGCAAGATATGACATATAAGTATGAATTTAGTAATGGGACTAAACCCTCAGTATATCAGCTTAATTCATCCAATAATCATGATTTATACAATTTTTATGGGGATTATGGCCTTATATCTACTAGCTCATATGCGGCTAATGACTGGGTGAGAATTTCATTATTGCCAAATCGGGTCATATAACAAGGAGAAGCTTATGTACAATTATTATATTAACAACCAAAAAGTAGAAGAATACCCAAAGGCCACCCCAAGAGATTTTAGGTTTGGGGAAACCCATTATCTTCCTATTATTGATATGGTTGAAGATGAATCGGGTAAAGTAGTTAATGAAATTACAACTTTATCTCAGGCATTAGAGTATTACAAGAATAAAAACCAAGCTGAATATGAGCGTGTTTTAGCGATACAAGAGCATGAAAACCGTTGTAACCCAGATCACGAAGATTACAACTATGACTATGCGAGACAATTTGGGAATAAAAAATACGACGACATCAAAGAACAAATAGACAAGTTCTGGCACGATATTGACCAAGACAAAATATTAAAAGAGGGTCAGTTTTACTTACACCGTAAAAATGTTAAAAAGGATTATCCTGGGTAATGCCTTTCCAAAAAGTTCAATTAAGCAAGCCGTATTACAATGTTGATAGTACATCCTTATTATCAACTTGCGAGTTAGTACAAGATGGCTTTATTGATGAATTTAATGCATTCCATAAGCGTGCTGGTTATTCGTTATTTTCTGATTTAGGAACCAATGCCGATGTTATGGGGGTTTATTTTAGCGTAGATGAAGGAAAGTTAGTTGCAGTAAGTAAAGGTAAAACCTTTATGATTACAGATCGTTATGGGGCTAAAACTGATATTACAGGGGATACGTTACCAATTGATCAAAGAGTACAGTTTAACGAGTTTAAGTATGGTGGAAGCAATTATTTATTTATGGTTGCTAATAGTACCCCTATGTTTACCAACTTTACAGCTAACACCCAGACATTAAGTGCATCAAGTACCCCGCCATTAGTGGGTACCGCCCCAACCAATGTAACCCATATGATTGAGTTTTTCTCGTATTTAATATGCTCAGAAAAAAATAGTAATGCATGGAAGTTTAGTTTTCCAGGTAATCCATTTTCATGGACATTATCAGATAGCTACCAGATGATTGGCCAACAAAATGTTAAGGGGTTATTTAAAGGTGCTAATAACTTTCTAGTGTGTTCTAGTACCAATATTGATATCTGGGGACAAAGCGGTGACTTTTTAAACCCATATTTAAGTTCGGTTAAAGCGCAATACGCACAAATAGGATTAGCAAGCCCTTATGCGTCAGTGGTTATTGATGGAACACGCATGATTTTCCTAGATAAGACAAGACGGTTAGTTATGTTAGAAGGTAGTAGCTACATTGATATGGGGATGGCGATTAATAATGAAATCCAAAACTTATCAACGGTAGAGGATGCGGTTGCGTTTAATATTGTAATAAATGGGAGAAACTTTTTAATGCTTAATTTCCCATCGGACAAGAAAACCTTTGTTTATGATTATATCAGCCAAGCCTACTATAAATGGTCATCATGGGATGAAACCACGTCAACCAGAAGCCTATTCAGAGCGAATTGTTATACATATGCATCGACTTGGAATAAACACATAATTGGGGATATTAATAATGGTAAGTTATATCAATTGGATGTTGATTCTCATTCAGATGATGGAAATACAATTAATGCTGAAATCATCACCGGTCACATTAATTATGGGTCCGATGGTTTTCTCAAGCAACCAAAGAAAGTCATTGCCCGTATTCGACGAGGTGATGGTAAAGAAGGTTCCGTTACAGATTCCCCTAGAATACTTATTAGGCATCGGGACCAAAATGAGTCATGGAGCAACTTTAAAGAGGTACAACTTGGGCCTATTGGCGACACCAATTTTCGGGCTATTTTGTATAATTCTTGTAAGCCGTATTATAGCCGCCAATACCACATTAAAATGCCAGACAATGCTAAGTTTGTTTTATCTAGTATCGAGGAGGAATTTTGAAGAAACACATTATTCCAACAAGATTAGACGGCATAAATAGAAGTGACTACGCTGATTGCACAGATGTTGCCTCAGCAATTACCTTAATAAATCGTTTGAAAGATTACGTTATTTTAAGTGATGCGTCAGTAAGAAACCAGCTAAACCAGTTAATTGATGTTGTGGAAAGTATGGATCAAAAAGCAACTTATGAAAGTTAGAAAAGCAGAAATTACAGATATAGATGCGTTAGAAGTTATTGCGAGTAAGTCTTATAAAAAGATGGAGTTCCAAGGGGCATACGATTCTGATTATTTTAAAAAGACATTAAAGGCACAAATTGAAAGTGACGATTATATTATTTTGAAATGTGTAGATAATAATGTGATTGTTGGGGGATTATTTGCAATGATTATCCCTGAAATGTATAGCCCAACAACAAATCTAATATACCAATTTGCAATGCAGGCAGACCCAGATTTAAACAAGGTAAAACAAGGAAGGATTGTATTAAGTTTGATATATAAGTTGGAGTATATTGCATTTATGTTGGAGGTCAATGAGATTGCATTTAGTGTAGATAAAAAATACGACTTATCCAAATATTACGATCGTAATGGGTATACATTAACTGAAAAAAAATATAGTAGGAGGTTAAAATAATATGGGTGTAATTGCAGGGGCAGTGGCTTTAGGGGGGGCAATAATACAAGGGGCCCAAGCAGAGAAAGCAAGAAGGGCAAAAATGAGTGCGGCACAGCGTGCACAAGCAAGTCTTGAAACTGGTATGCGTGGAGGAACTAAAAGAGTATACAATATGCCAGACGGTAGACAATTGAGCGAGGATGAGTTTAACAAATTAACTGGAGTACCAGGGGGCGGTTTTTTTAAAGAAATGTTGCAAAAAGGAGAAATAACATCTGAGAATGTAGAAGTAAAGGGATATGATCAGTATATGGATCAAGCCGAAATTGATATTGATACCGCTTATGATCTAGGCTTGCAACGTATGGAACAGGGTATGGCAGAAATGCAGGCAGGATACCAACGAGCTAGAGGTGATTTAGATGTTGCTAGGGCGGATATTGAAGCTGGGATTGAGCGATTTGACCCATATGCACAAGCTGGAACTAGGGCCTTATCTGGCTACGAAAAAATGCTTAATCAACCAAGTTCTATTTTTGATAGCCCTATTTATAGCTCTAAGGAAGCAAGGCTAACTAAGTTGTTATCAGCAAGAGCCGCACAAACAGGGCGTTTAGGGGCTTCAGCCGATATTACAGCAAGTTTTGCCCCAGCATATCAACAATTAATGGAACAAGAGTATGCAAGCGCATTAGGTAGGTATCAGCCATTGATCCAATATGGTTATGGTGCCGCAGGACAACAAGCTGGTTTAAATCAAGCCTTAGCTGGTGTTGCTGGTAAACAAGCATCATATGCGGCTGATTTGGGTAGGCGAATGATGGCAGGGCGAGCATATCAATCAGGATTAGATGTTGAACGTGGTCAAAAACAAGCAGGGATTCAAGCAAGCCGTGGAGCTATGGAGTATACCCATTCAGGAAATTTAGCAAACATTGAAATGGGAAAAGGGGCCATAGAGGCAAACTACTTTAACCAGATAGGCAATATTTATGGAGGTTTAGCCGAGCAAGCGGGGGAAATTGCCGGTCAATTAGTAGGAGGTATGAAATAATGTTACGGATGCCAGGATATATGACCAATGTACAGCCAATGCAGGTAGCACGCCCAGCAAGTTCATTTTTTAGAGGTTATGAAGCGGCTACTGATAGAGCCTATAAAGAAGGTGCGTCACAATTAGCTAGAGAAACATTAGAGTATAATAAAA
>Ga0208162_1000715_pt1 | contig 18347 bp, 16 predicted proteins | sample CB_VirMetaG_4_FD_184539 | JGI IMG/M metagenome (GOLD analysis project Ga0208162, IMG submission 184539) | Freshwater to marine saline gradient viral communities from Chesapeake Bay - CB_1508_1M Viral MetaG (SPAdes) (version 4) | ecosystem: Environmental > Aquatic > Marine > Coastal | place: USA... | reverse complement strand
GATCCTAACGAACAAGCCGAGGATCAAGATATCGACGATCCACAAAGCAAAGGGTGGCGAAGCGGATAACGTCGCCCTACTACTAGACTCCTCCAAGCCATGTGCCGAAAGCCCCGATCAGGACTCCGAGATACGGACGTTCTACGTCGGGGCTACTCGTGCCAAGAAAGCACTGCACATTATCGAATCACAATCAATGTATGGATTTAAAATATGAAAGACCGACAGCACTTTATCGACACCGCCGCAGAGTTAATCAACGGGCCGAGGGCCAAGGACTATGGACCGGCTAAGTTTAACCATCAACGTATCGCTACTATATGGAGCGTCATACTTAACAGAGTGGTGACTGCAGAACAGGTGGCGGCATGCATGATTGGTGTTAAGCTGGCTCGTCTGGCAGAGGATATTACCAAAGATGATTCATGGGTGGACATCATTGGATACGCGGCCTTGGGCGGTGAGATTGTAAACGACGATGAGTGAGGGTTATCAAATGGACATCCTAGACTTAGACATGCAAGATGCTGCTATTCAAGGAACGGAAAAGCAATGGGTTCCGCCGTCTTCTTTCCCAGACTTAACCAGTCAAGAGCGCATCGCCATTGACCTTGAGACACGGGACCCGAACATCAAGACATTGGGGCCGGGGTGGTGTAGAGATGATGGCTACATCATTGGGGTAGCTATTGCGGCGGGAGATTTCCAAGGGTACTTTCCTATCCGGCATGAGAGCGGCGAGAACTTCTCACAGAAGAAAGTCTTTGCTTGGCTGAAGAAACAGATGGAGACACCTCATATTGAGAAGGTCATGCACAATGCGATGTACGACCTTGGCTGGTTACGCTGGGCCGGGATCGAGGTCCAAGGTCCGATAGTCGATACCATGATAGCCGCTCCCCTGCTGAACGAGAATCGGATGTATTACAACCTAGACTCTTTGGCTCGTGAGTATCTGAGTGAGCGTAAGGATGAGAAGATTCTGAAAGCTGCGGCCTCTGCCTTTGGTGTGGACCCAAAGGGCGGCATGTGGCGGCTACCGTCTCACTTAGTCGGGGCATATGCAGAACAGGATGCCGCTGTAACCCTGAGACTTTGGGACAGGTTACGCGCTGACATGATTAAGGATGAATGCACTGGTATATTCCAGCTTGAGTCAAGCCTGATGCCTGTGCTTCTGGACATGAAGACGAATGGTGTACGGGTTGACATAGATAAAGCAGAGCAGGCGCGGACAGAATTACTGCGCAGAGAAAAAGAATTAACGGAGGATGTGCGGAAAGAGACGGGCGTAACTATCGAACCGTGGGTCGCTACATCTATAGCAAAGGCGTTTGATGCCGTCGGGCTGTCTTATGATAGGACAGAAAAAACTGGGGTTCCCGCCTTTACAAAACAGTTTCTTGCGAACCATGAGAATCCTCTGGCACAGAAGATTGTAAAGATTAGAGAGTTTAACAAGGCCAACACAACCTTTATTGAAACCATTCTTGAGCACTCTCATAAGGGGCGTATTCATTGTGACTTTAATCCTTTGCGTTCAGACGAGGGCGGTACTGTAACTGGTAGATTCTCTTCAAGCAACCCAAACCTACAGCAGATTCCGGCACGGGACCCTGAGATCAAAGCTATGATCCGTGGGCTGTTCATACCAGAAGAGGGGTGCAAGTGGGGCTCATTCGACTATGCGTCACAAGAACCACGTTGGCTTGCTCACTACTGTTCTACATTAAAAGGCGTACACCGTCATCCTCAGATTGATGAAGTAGTTCAGATGTACCACGCTGGCAATGCTGACTTTCACCAAATGGTTGCAGACATAGCAGGTATTTCTCGGAAGCAGGCTAAGACTGTTAACCTTGGTATCATGTACGGCATGGGCAGGGGTAAGCTAGCTGGCGTAATGGACATCACCGACGAAGAGGCAAAAGAACTTCTTGCTAAGTATCATGACCGGGTACCGTTTGTTAAGGGTATGGCTGACATGACTATGCGTAGAGCAGAAGAGGTCGGGCATATTAGAACGTGGCTGGGCAGGAAGTGTCGATTCAACATGTGGCAACCTAAGTCATACGGATATAGCAAGCCAATGCTACTAGAGGCGGCGGCGAAAGAATATGGCGGAAAGGCGGCAATCAAACGTGCCTTTACATACAAAGCTTTGAACAGACTAATCCAAGGTTCGAGTGCCGACCAGACAAAGAAGGCGATGGTGGACTGCTATGCAGAGGGATTAACTCCAATGCTGACAGTGCATGACGAATTGTGCTTTAATATAGAAAGCAAGGAACAGGCCGAACGGGTAGCTGAAATCATGACCACCTGTGTACCAAACCTAAACATTCCGTTCGAGGTAGACACAGCGTTGGTTGATAACTGGGGGGAAGTAGAGTGAAGTGCTGGCATTGTGAACACGAACTCATCTGGGGAGGAGACCATGATCAGGAAGACGATGACGGTAAGTCCTTCATCGAGTCTAACCTGTCCTGCCCTAACTGCGAAGCCTTCTACCTAGTCTACTTGCCCGTAGAAGGAGTGGAAGATGTTTGATGTATTTCTAACAGCCTGTCATTTAATGATTACAACTGAGTGTATGACTATAGAGAACACCAGAGGTCCTTACGAAAAGAGGATTGACTGTCTGGCTCGAATGAATGAGATGTCTGATGACGCAAGAGCCATGTTTATCAGGATGAAACTGCCATATGTGATAGTAAAACGCGAATGTCGTGGACCTCAAGCTGCATAGGTACGTCTATCCGTAACGAGCGGCCTGAGAATCGATGTTTTTATTTAAGAAAATCAATCACTTGGAGAACAGGTCTCTCCTTGGCAACAGTCGTAAATTACCTGACCACAGGTGACACATTGCTCATGACCATGCACGAATATAGTTCTTAGCTCTTCACCACAGCGATCACACCTCTTGCAGTGGCGTTTCACCTCAGTCTTCTCCATCTGCCAACGCTCTCATCCGTGCTACCAAACGTCTTGCGCGGTTCGGGACCTGAGTATACCAACGGCTGTCAACCATCTGGTCTGCCGCCTCATTCCAGTCACGCGCATCAACACCAGCCTTCATGCCTTTGAACTTAGATAGGCGGGGCCGACCCATGTTAAACATCATGTTGGCAATAATCTTCTGACACTCGTCTGGTAAGTCGGCAAAGTCAGAGTATAAGGTCATACAGTCATCAATCGTGACAGCCATATCTAGATTGAATACTTGCTGTACCCGCTCTTGCTCAATCACTGTCCCAACTTCTTTGCCGTACTCTTTGTCTTCTTTGGTAATGAGATGACCTATGCCGAATGTAGGTAGGCCCAGATGGTCCAAGTATATCTCGTACTTGCAACCCTCATCTTCAGCAAGCTCCTGACGAAGCTCGTTTAGCACTGTTGATTTCATCATGTTAGTTGTTCCCAAATGTTAGCATGTTCTTCAATGCAGAGAATGGATCCCCGCCCATAAAGGCAGGGTTGTTTCTAACTGAAGAGGATGCGGGAGCCGACTGTGGGGCTGGAACGGCTCCCGCTTGCGCTGGCACTGATGGAGGGACAGTACCTGCAGCAACTGGTTGTGATTGTACCGAAGTCACAGGGCCGAGGTCCACGGGCTGTGGTACGAATTCTTGAGTTTCTGGCTCCAATGGAACACCTAGCTTACGACCCCGAAGCTCTCTTCTAATATCGTTAATTTCGGACATTGGTAGTCTATTATTATTCTGCCGAACTCTTTTTTTAATATCAGAGGAAGGAACAAAAGGAACGAACTTTCCACGCATTAAGTCAGAGACGTTCGCAACCTTATTCTTTTTTAATGTCCTGCGTATTTCTGGGTCAGAAATACCAAGCTTACGCATGTTTTCAATAACATAAAACATCTCATTCATCACGCGGAATCGAGCTTCGTTAGCGTTACGATATGTACTCAATGCGTTCTGAGGGTCTAACTGATTTCTTGTACTAACAGCACTGTTGAATATTTGTGATGTACTTTGAAGTGCTCGACCGTACTCATACCCACGGTACATCATAATGTTCTCAGGCTTAACTTCATTTTCAGTAACACCTGTAAAAGCTCTAAAAATTTCCTGCGCTGCACGGCGCTCATTGCCGTTAGGGTCAGTGGTGTCGGACATTAAAGAACGGGCGAATCTTCCTACTTCTACGCCGGGTGCTTGTGTTTCTTTCTTTTGTCCTTTGAGAGTAATCGGAATGGCTCCAGGAACAAACGAGTCTGCGATATGAAAAAAGCTTTTCATTGTTTTGTCACCGACAGTGTCTTCGTCACGATATATTTTTGCACCTGTTTGTGTTCTACCGTTACGCACAGTGGCGTCAACAATTCTCTCAGTAACAATAGACTCCCCTGCGAATGGATCAAATATTTCTCCGATCGCCCCCATGACAGCATCTGTTGCGACCTTGCTTGTGTCACTTCCCATGTCTTCGCCACGGTTTACTGCGTTTAGTACCGCAAGAAACGGGCGCTGAAGGTAGTCATATGGATTAGTGTAGCTATAGTCTACATACCCTGTTACCCTGCCGTCTTTTACAGAAGTAGGTAATAACCGACTGTTCTTCTGCCAAGGTGCGGCGGTCTCACGAATAGCTTCCATCTGCTCTTCAATGTTGTCTATTCCAGTTAGATCCATCGCCATCTTTTGAATAGTTGCTGGTGCCACGAACATGGTCATTGTTGACCCCATAAGTCTGCGCATACCAATCTCACGAACACCTGCTTCTGTGCTGGCAAGTTCATCAAGTGCCTGCTTTAAAGTGTTAGCACTGGTACGAATAATTTCTGCCGGGAATGCAATGAAGTTACCGACAGGCAGTTTGCGTAAGCTCTTTACAATCTCAGGGACCCGTTCGTAGTTAGGCACTGTGTTCTTCACAATGTCCGCAGCGTAGTCATCAGATGACTTGCCAAATGCAGCAAGAACTCTATCTTCAGAGCCGAGTGCTTTTATAATTTTGTTTTTTTCAAACTCAAAGTTGTAAACTTTCCAAATATCATCACCACCTTGATAGAAGTCACGAGCCTTTGTGTTCACACTAGACAACATGCTACCCATTTTCCCGCGACGGAATGTGTCTGTAAAGCTACCTGAAGTGGGTACCCCCAGCACATCTATCTCAGCAGAGCGAGTTCCGCCCAGTCCTTCAGAAACTAATCTGTCAATCTCACGGATTTGAGACTGTGTGCCAACAACCCCCAGCCTTTGTAGCTTTTGAAAGTAATCAGCTTTGTCTGAGCGCTTGTTTATATTATTCCAAACCAAACCTACACTGTCCCACAGGTTGGACCCTGCCCCTACGTTGCCTTGCATAGTTGCGAACAGCCCAGCAGATGTTACGTTACGAACCTGTGTGACTGGAGAGTAAATAGTTTTACTCGCCTGAGATATACCTTTTGCTCTCAGAAAACCTGAGTACAATGCACGAGAAAGATTACCCATCGTTCCGGCATCGCCATTCACTCTTGTGGTAATATCTTTGTACACTCTGTTGTTTGCGTATAAACCCTCAAGTGACCCGAAACCTTTTTCAAGCTTGGTGTAATTAGTTCTTTTTTGAATTTCAGGCAGTAAGTCAAATGCTTCCTGAGATAAAAACATGCCGGACTCGCCGTCAACAAGGTTGTTATTGATGTACTTGTTAAAGTCATCGACTGCTCTAAACTCTGCCATGTCCGCGACAGTGGCTATAAATGCTTCTTGCGGATCCTTTACCTCGCCTAAAAGTTGGCGAAGCTGTTGAGGTATTGCCTGCTTTGTAGCAAATAAACCTGTTTTAATTTTGTTCTTAGCAATTCTTTCCGGCTTCTGAGCAGACTTGGGAAGGAATCTGTTTGTGTTAGCGTATCTATCGATATACGCCTGAGTAAGTCTTTCCGCAAACTCATCTGAAGTCTTTGTGCCTGTGGCGTACTCTAAGATATCACCTTCCTGTCGTGGAACTTCAAGCTCGTCTGCTACTCTTTCAGCCATCTTTCCATTGTTTTTAAAGAACGAGACAGTTGCACCACGTTCCTTTATAAACTCTTCAGAGCCAGTAAAGTTCTTATCTTCAAATATTTTATATCGACGGCGAAGATATGATCCAATGTTATCTCTAATAGCGGCTGTTACTTCTTCAGAGCCTTCCTTTGTTAGGTAGTCAGATGAAATGATATCGTTAGAAAGCTCATCAACTTGGTCCCTCATTTTCTTGGAAGGAACCTGCATGTATTTAGGCAAGCTCGACAACTCTGTCTCACCTGTTAGATAGGAATATAGTCTGTTGTTTAGTTCAGTTCGTGCTAGAGGGGAGCCGTCAGCCATTATCTCTTCAGATTCTTTTAAAACTTTGTCCATACCGGACTGAATTTCACGAAGAGTTGTAGCGGCTTGATTAATATCTGCCTCAACCTTACCTGTTATTTTGGCGGACTCTTCAAACATATCTTGTGTCATGTTCCCGCGTGACCGGAACACAGATAAGAAAGAGTTCACACCATTCCCAACAAGAGTGTCCTGCTCTGCCAGTTCTGCAATAGGTTTTCCTATCGCTTTACCAGTAGCTAGAACGCCACGAGCAACAGGAGAAACAATCGGAGCGGTAGCTTTCACCACTACCTTGCCCCCAAGTCCAACAGCTTTTAGTGCAGGTTCCACAGCGGCGGCAGCGCCTGTGGCCTCAAGACCAAGCTTCAGTTTATTTGCTATACGGGCTGCGGCAAGTTCTCTACCCTCAAGACCGATTGTGTCAATAGTTTTTGTTGGCCCGGCATCAAAGAAATCACCGATAGTTGTTACCCCATCAGTGGCTACAATAGCATCTGTTACTCCTGCGGCACCAATCTGTGATACCTTTTGTGCAAACTTAGGTAAGTTTTTTACACGACTAAGTTTGCTTACAGCGCTAGCGGCACCAAGACCGGGCACCACAAACTGCGCTACAACCTCTGCAATCTCACCTGCAGCACCTTCTGGGTCAATTCCTGCGGCCTCTCGAATACCATCGAATGCTTCAGTTACATCACGAGAATAGCTGGTATCAAACACAAGGTCCGTGGCAGAAGCACCGAGTTCCGCGATTCCCTGTGGAATGGCAAGCAAGCCAGATGCCACGCCTTCGGCAATTTCCTGCGTCGTTGACTCTTGGGTCTCGGACACAGGCTCTTCATCAAGTTTAATAGGACCGCCGGACGTAGTCTCTTCATCAAGTTTAAAAACCACGATACCTCCTTATTTAGGAACTAGGCTCCCGCCCTTTTTAATATAGATAACTCCGCCTAATGACGCTTCTTCACCGTCAGGTAGGTTTTGTAATTTATCTTGCTGGCCTGCGGTTAAAGAGGTTATGGAGATTGGTTGTGGCTGCTGACCACCCTGTGCCAGCTTACTCATTATGAACTTCTCAAATTCTTCTGGACCCATATCCTTGATTATTTCAGTCACCACTCCAGATTGTGATAGAAGCCATGCATCCACATTGCTCATGCCAGCAGCGACCAGTCTGTTATAAGAGTTGGTGGTGTCCGTTGATTTCCCTGCGGCAGCACCAGTCTGTTTGACTGTAGCCAAGGCTTCAAGGTCAGACATCTCATGTCCATCTGCTCTAGCCTCCTCTTGAATAGCCTTCATAAGTCTCATAGTTTCAGTGTCTGGGTTAGCAAGCTCTCTTTGAAGGTCAGCCCTCATGTCGAAAATCTTTTCTTCTTGGTTTGCTTTTAACTCAAACAGAGCTAGGTTTTGTTCTAAAGCATTACCTGCAAGTTTTTCTCTTGACGCAATTTGTGCCAAAGCAAGGGCTTCTCTTGAACCGACCTGTAACTGAGTATTTACAAGAGAAGTAGCAAGTCTTCTGTCCTGCATTCTTTCTTCGTGCTGTCGTGTAACTCTTGCCTGCTCTGCTTTCAAAGCAGCGGCTTTTTCAGAACTAATTTCTGCACCAACTTCTGAAGCAGCTTGCATCATAAGGCCACGGTCTTCTTTTGTAACAGCCTGTGCTTCATCACCTACTGCTTCGGCGTAACCTTTAAGACCAACAGCCAACCCTTTTACCACATTTGTAAGAACATCAGGGCTCTCGCCAGCAGCAATCATAAGTCCCGTCATCATAAGGTTATAGTTTGCGTCAGTGCGAATGTCTTTTGCGCGCTCCCCAAGAAGTTCTTTTAGAACTTCTTTACGCTTTTGAATTCGTTCTTTTCTAGTACCTTGAATATTAAGAGTTTCGTCCATAGCTTTGGCTTTTTGAGACTCTGTTTTTGCTCCAGTTTCTCCTTGAAGAATGGATAAAGCTTGGTCAATTACAGCGTTACCTGTGCTCTGAACTAACTTTCCCTCATCTTCTGCGTTTAGTGACCCCTCTGTTAATCCTTCAATGGTTTCTGCGTCAAGGACAGGAGTAAAAGTAGCGGCCTTAGAAGAAGAGGTTTCTGCTTCCGCGTCTTTTTTAGCTGATTCTTGAGTCGGCGTTGTTGTAGCCGCAATAGTTTCTCCCGGAGTCTCTGGTACACCAGTTGAGTATTCGTCATCAACAATATCCTCACCATAAGATGCAGTAGGGACTGTGCCGGGGCGATATCTAGGGTCTCCTTGATTTACATAGTCAGCAGATGTATCTGCCCTCGGAGATGACACAGCCATTGCCGCATCTGTTCTTGGGTCGGTAGATTTAAATTCAGATCCAAGTAAACTGTCCACACCGCTAGCAGTTCTTGTTTGTGTGCCCGTTGTTTTAGGACGAAGAACCTCTCCTGTCCCACCGAGAAGACTGGTTAATTCTGACAGTGAAGCAGGAATTGCTTTGATTGAGTCAACAAACTTTTGATTCTCTCTTCCGGCAAAATCTAAAATACCTTGCCCTGCGCTGGCTGCATCTGAAACTGCATCTGAAACTGCATCTCCCGGCATACGAGCAAGCTGATTCGCGCTGGTTGATATAAAGTCCATTGTAGGAGACTCTGCTCTTTTTGTAGCTAAAGAACCCAAAGCTTCACGGGCCGCGTTCCGAACATTTGTGGACAAGCGCGTATCGGCAAAAATGTTCTGCAAGGTTCCCTTGTCACCTTGCTGTGCTAACTGAGCAATAGACTGAATGTACTGCGCGTCTTGACTGTTCATGCCGCCGTTAGCACGGCGTTGCACCGTATCTACCATCTCAGGCGAAGAAGCAAGAATACCAGCAGGCTGGTTCGCATTCATAACTTTGTTGAACATTTTACGCCGTAATACTTCGTTCATTACTATGCCCCCGAAAAGTTAAACAGATTTCCAAATCCTCCGGTCTGACCAGCGGCACCTAGACCCGCGATCCCAAGACCTAGAAGCTGGGACCCAAGACTTGGGCCAGCAGCAGTGGTTTGCTGAACTGTGCCTTGCAGCGCCGGAACACCTCGGAAGATGTCAGACATAAAGCCGACTTGCTGGAATGGAAGCGCCTGCTTTGCAAGGAGGTTGGCTCTATCAATGTCAAGAGCGGCCTGCTCTTGTCTTTGCTGTAGGCTACCGATACCCATTAATGTATTAACGTCTTGAACACCCATAGCTTGCTGTGCCTGACCCAGAGCGCCTTGCAATTGAGCCGCCTGCTGTGCCGCCTGCTGTGCCTGACTAAATCCTGCCTGACGTAACTGACCTGCAGAACGTGCCTGCTGTTCTAATGTTTTGCCTGCCAACCCAGCCTGTGCAACACCAAAACGAGAACCACCGAAGGCACCAGACGCAACGCCTTGACCACCCAACTGACCTTGAGCAATTTGTCCCTGCTCACCAATGTCTGAAAGGGTTTGCTGTACAACTTGATTTTCGTAAGGATTGAAGAACTGAGACACACCTTCAGGAGAAGCATACTGCTGTGCTCTATCCATGTAAGGCTGATACCCGCCAATGCCTGACATGGCTGTTTCAATAGCGGCCTGCTGTCCACCAGACAGACCAGCTAGTTTCTGTTTAGCAAATGGCTGGGGTGTTTTTCCTAAAGCTTTTGCCTGTGCAAAAATATCCTTCAGGTATTGTTCCTGAAAGGGCGCTAGTCTTGCTACTTGTTCTACTGTTTGTGTTGCCATTATGCTGTCGCCTCTAGGTCTGCCATCATATCATATAAACGAGCCGCCCCGATATCTCTATCTCCGCCGCCTGCTCCTCTTACTGATTTTGCTGTCAATACAAACTCACCGTCTGACAGTCTTGCAGGAACTGAATCTGATGTTCCATGTCCTGGGCCGTCTACTTCACCGCCGCCAATGTGCTCACCGCCTGCGGCGTAACCTCTGATAGGGTCGTACTCTCCACCCGCAGCCCTTGTTCTTTTTTCGTACTTCTGAAGGTCAAGTATTTCTTGGTTATACTTATCCATGTCGGCAGGGCTGTTTATATTATACTCTTTATTAGATGCTGGGCCAACTACTTTACCTCTAGCCTGTCCTTCGTAACTATCATCGAACAAAGAACTTGCTGTAACTTCTTCTTCTTTTGGACCAAGCCCACCAGCAAGGGCCAAGGCCCCAGCACCTAGAGACCCGTACTTTAGTAAGTCAGAGTCGAACAAAGATCCAAGGCCCGTGGACCCAGTACCTTCAGGCATGCCTCCACCGATAGTGTTAACTACATTTCGACTGGTGTCACCCAGACCGAACATAGATGTTTGCGTACCTTTGCTTGTGTAACTTGGCAAGAACTTTCCCGGTCCTGTGCCCATGCCTTTGCCGAACCCTGCAGCCTGCCCCATACTACCTACGCCATAACCCATAGCAGCATTCACTAATGCATCATTGACTGATTTACCTGCGGCAAGGGACCCAAGCCCTGAACCAATAGCCGCTCCCGTTGGGCCACCTATTGCGAACCCTGCTACTCCAGCAATTGTCGGAAGCGCTTCTTTGAATTTTTTAAATAATCCCATTAGGTAACAACCTTTACAGTACCACTATCATTATACAGCGCCCCCGCCTCAAGTCCAGTCGCGGAAGTTGGCAGATTAGTTAGCGTAATCGTTGTCCCCCGTATACTTCCAGGGTTTCTTTCCTGTGAAATAAACAACTCTAACGCACGAAGTAAGTCAGCCATATATGACCTTGAATACTGGTCGGGGGCTTCTGGAAGTCTTGGTGGCGCAATCTGGTTACTGGACATTAGCGCCTCCCATCTTGACGAAGGTCTATGCGCGGACTACCTAGCTTCCATTTTGAACCTAGCGCCTCAGATTCTACACGAAGTGCGAAAGAACGTCCACGAACTCTCAGAAATAGTTGGTCTGTATACTCTTCAACAGGACTTTCTTGTGTTCTAATTGCATCTGATGAGGAAGTGTTATTGAAGTTAGCGCCCGGAAAATTACGAGCTTTCAAAGTAAATGTAGCCTGCGGAGAGCTAAGTGCTGTAGAGCCAGTGAAAGTTAAATCCGGTACAAGTCTTCTTATATAAGAGAAGTGATCCCCGTCACCTATGTCCATTGAGGCAGACTCAATAAACGAGTTCATAGGAGCACCGTCATCATCATACCCAAGCTCATGGTTGTATAAATAACCACCGCCTGTAGATAGAGGGTAGGTCCGAGTACCACGGTCCAACCACGCAGTTCTTGCAAGCGAACCAAAAGTCCACACCTTTTCAAGGTAGTTGTATGTAACGTACTTGTTGTTTTCTTCAGAGTCAGCAGAGGGGTAGAACCATGTTACTTCGCTGAACTCAGAGTTAATACCAGAAGTAACCTTTTGTATCTGAGATAGGTTGAAGTCTCCAAATACCTTGTTCTTTACAGTACATGGTAGCTGTGCAGTCTGCCCAGCATAGACGAAGAAGGAATCAATACCCATCCAGAAGACAAAATCTTCAGAAGCCGCCGCCGCGTTAGCACTAGCAATGGTGATACCAGAAGCAAGCTGTTGGATACCAAAGGTGAATGGAGGACCAATAAAGCGCATACTATGTAGTGCAGTATCCGTCCATACCAGTATCTCACGCTTTGTTTCTACAGCCTGTATAAAGGTAGACCCTGCGCCAAGACGTAAATCACCCGCCGTGTTGGTTGCTAAAGGATACCACTGCAGAGGATCTTCTTGGTCAGCGAAACGGATTAGTAAAGGATCTTGCACACCAGTCCCATTTATATCATTGACCCCACCAATAGGATCAGCACCAAATGCAATCACATGTCTATCTTGGTCTGAGACCAAAACCTGTTTTGCAATTGTAGGTATGCTTGTCTTTGTGCCAGCCTTAGTATTAAGAGCCACGGCCCGTGAGCTTGTACCTGTGGTTCTGTCCCAGTAAAACAAACCTGCATTACGAGGATTGATAATTAAGTCTTCACCAAAGTTATCTTGTGAATAGGTTCTAAGTTCTACTTCTGTTGTCAAACCGCCTGAAGCCGCTATGCCCCAACCGAAAAAGTCATTGTCAACTTCTTCGTTACCCACCGCCAATGACACAACAGAGCCACTGACATGAGACGCCGCCACTGTGCCTGACTGAGCTCGTGTACATCCTGTTAACGTATTTGTTGACACACCACCAACAAGGATAAGCTCTTCGTCAATAAGTATTGTGTCACCTGCTACTATGCCTGTAGCGCTGGTGATATCAATATCTGTTTCAGAGTTATCAATTGCCTCGGCAGCAGTAGTGCTAAGAGCAGCGTTTGTAGTCCCGCCCCAAAGACCAGCACCCCAACCAACACCGCCAACTGTTGTATCTAATCCAACATTTAATTGATAGTCTGCTATTGTTGGGTGGCTAAGAGAAGCTACAGTTATTGTGCAGTTATTGCCGGGAGTGGCCCCGCCTAAACTGGCTCCTGGAATAGTTATCGTGTCATTTATAGCATAACCAAGACCGATTAAAACAACCGAGTCTACGATGTACGCCCCTGAACCGTTCCTTGTAATATCAAAACTTGCGCCACTACCACTTCCGCTTGTGGCTGATTGAGTTACGTTGGAGTATGTTACAGATGTAAGCCCAGTTACAGTGAGGACAATATCATTAGCAGGGCTTGTTCCATTCAAGCTGGTACCTGCAATAGTTACTGTGTCATTAATAGCATAGCCACTACCAATTGTGGTGACGGCTACGGTATAGTTTCCTAACCCGTCAGAAATAACTGTGAACTTAGCCCCACTACCACTTCCGCTTGTGGCACTTTGGTCTACGTCATTATATAGTTCCGCCGTAGTATCAGCCGAACTTGCTGAAAGCCTTACAACTGTAAGAACAAGATCGTTAGCAGGACTTGACCCACCGATGCCAGTGCCAGCAATAGTCACTGTGTCTCCAACAGCATAGCCTGAACCTACTGTTGTAATTAGAACAGAGTAGCCACCTTCTCCATCTGTTCCCACAGTAAATGCAGCGCCTGACCCACTTCCGCTTGTAGCAGTCTGCGCCTCACCTGTGTGTGAAGCTTCTCCCACCGAAGAACCCTGAAGGCCAGTAATTGTAAGTGTTAGGTCATTTGTTTCCTTAACCCCACCAATGTTCTGTCCCTCAATAAGAATTGTATCTCCAACAGCATAGCCTGATCCAAGCGATGTTGCTGTTACTGTGTAGTCCCCAGAGCTTGCCACAACTGTAAACTCAGCGCTTGTACCAGTGCCGCTTGAGCTTGTTTGAACAACAGCAGTTGTAGTATCACTTCCTGTGGATGCTCCTGAAATGGTAAATGTACCAATACCTGTACCACTAGGATTCAGGAAGGACACAAGGCCAAGTCCAGTGCCTATCGCTGCTTTAGACGCAGTACCAATACCAGTTGAAGCCACCGCCGTGCCGGCAGAAGTAACTGTACCAACACCGTCACCGCCAGCACCTGTGTCTCCGCCGATAGAGCTTACTGTAATAGTTAAATTATTTGCTGGAGTTGCACCACCTAATTTAGCGCCCACGATGGTTATAGTGTTTGTAGCAGCATAATTAATACCGATAGAAGTTACTTCATTTACAGTATAGTTTCCAGAGCCGTCCGAAGTAATTGTAAATACAGCGCCCGTGCCAATTCCGTTTGTTGCATCTTGCGTTATGCCTGTAAAAGTCGCTGCTCCTGTAGATGTGCCAGACACACTTGTGCTAACCACACCTGTCAAGCTAGCAGTGGCACCAACAGTTATCTCGTAAGAGTTTGAATCTACTACACCTGTTATCTGGTGTTCTTTATTAAGTATCGGGGCGGTGATATTTCCACCCAGTCCTTGAGCACCCCTGAATGTTACAAAGTCCCCTTCGTTAGAACCATTATTTGCATCAGTAACAGTTATTATTGCCGAACCGTTCGTTGCCGCAAAAGTTACTTCGCCTAAAGAAGTTGTAGACCGGATAGGAGTAATGTCGTTAAAAGACTGCCCCTCTTCAATATAGTATTTAAGGTTAGTGCCAATTCCCAAGTAGTTAGCGCCATCCAGTGCAACCCAGTTATGAAGAGAACGAGCAGTGCCAAGATATGTAGAGCTAGAATATTTCTCCCAGCCCCCAATCTTTTCAGGATACCCTAAACGGAATCTTACCTTGTCACAATCGCGCCACCCACCTTCATTAGTGTATGAGGTTAAGTCACGATTTATGCCCGGTCTAAACTGTAACTTAGTTAGCGGCATTTTTAGTAATACTCCTCGACTATAACAATGCCGGAACCACCAGCGCCGCCGTTTCTACTGGTACTGATATTATTCTGAACACCACAGCCACCGCTACCCTGTGTACCTGTTCGACCATTACCACTGGTTGCATTGAGTGCTGCCCGGCCACCAGATAAAAGACTGCTACCAGAAACCCTACCGACAGCAGGATAGCCTCTTATATTAATCTTCCCACCAGAACCAGTGCCACCGTCTGCGGCACCACCGTCGCCGCCGCCAGAGCTTCCACCACCGCCAGCGCCGCCACTTGCGCTACAATAGCTACCAAATGAGGATGTCCCACCAGAAGAACCGGGTTGCCCAATTTGACTTTGAGTATTGCCGCCATTGCCGCCACTACCTATCGTAACAGCAACAGAGGAAACACTTGAAACATCAATATACTCAATCGCAGCACCGCCACCGCCGCCACCACCAGACAGGCCGCTTTCTCCAGAGGTCAGATAAAGGCCACCGCCACCGCCACCACCGCCAACAACAGTTACTTTAATTTTTCTACAACCGGAAGGTCTGTTCCAAGTTCCATTACTGGTAAATTTTTGTATTGTGGGTGTGCCGGGAGTAAGTGTGCTGGCATCTGTGTAGCTAAAGCTGCCGTCTCCATCGCTAGTAACTAACTGACCAGATGTGCCGTTACCAGAAATGTTAATGGCAGCAGCACCAACTGAATTATCTGCTATTGCATCCGCACCAACAGCATCATCAGCAATCAAATCTGCAGTAATGGCATCGTCTGCTATGGATGCAGTTACAACAGCATCGTCAGCAATAGCGGCAGTAACGATTGCATCATCAGCAATCTTGTCCGCAGTAACAGCATCATCAGCAATAGAGCTTGTGCCAATGCTGCCTGCAGAAGCAATAGGTTTAATCTCTCTAACATTTGCATTGTCACCTGCACCGTCGGCATAAATAATAGCCTGAGTACCGGCAACCACTGTTACATTAGTGCCTGTGCCTGTGCCCTGTGTAAACGTAAGACTCTGATTTGTTTCATTAGAAACAAAGTAAAGTTTTTCCATGCTGTTCGGGGCAATAGTGACAGTTACAGTGCCGGAGGTGGTGTTAATAAATCTAAGAACCTTATTTAGGCCATTAGTGCTTTCTCCCGGAGTAAAAACGCCATTCGTGGTTGTTAAAGTGTATGCAGAGAGACCGGTAACACTTTTTTCAACCACACCATTTAAAGCTGTGTCAATCATATTGAAGTTACGATTGGAGGTTGTTCCCCAAGTACCGGCTTGTTCGCCGGTACCAATCAACTCTATACCTGTATTTGATGTATATGTACTAGCCATTTAAACTACCTTCTCTGTCCACTGGTCTATTGTACCACCAGCATCTATTTGTGTCCATGTATCACCCGTGTGAACTATCTGCGTCCAAGACTCTGGGTTAGCTCCTGCATTTATAGACTCCCACAACAACCCGCCAGCAGATGTTTGCGTAAAGTTAAAGGACATACTGGCGGTGCCTAAAAAACGAAAACCGCCAAGCGCTGACAAGGTAAAATCAGCCAGCATACCAGAAACACCTGAAATAAGCAGTCCGCCATTTGATGTTTGTGTGAAGCTAAAGGCCATTGGGACAGCTTCATTTCTTATTCTGTTCTCAGTCGTTGTCTGTGTGAAGCTAAAGTCTTGCGTGGATCCTGTTAGTTGAACTCTTGTTCCTACGGAGTCTTGTGTAAAGTTTGCATCCTGAGTAGAGGTGCCAACAAAAATACCATTAGCCGCCGCTGTTTCAGTAAAGCTGGATATTTGAGTAGAGACACCTTCAAAAACCTCAACGCCAACGGCGGTCTGCGTGAAGTTCGCATCCATAGTTTGTGAGGCAGATGCTATGCGGATTGACGCCGCTGTTTCAGTAAAGCTGGATATAATATCTGTAGTACCTGCAAGAATGCCTACACCGATAGAAGCCTTACTCGATGTTCCTATCATGTCGGCTTCACCAGAAGCTATAAAGATAGCAGGAGTTGTCTGCGTAAAGCTTGCGTCCATAGTCTGCGCGGCAGGAAGAACAATCCCCTGCGTGGCTATTGGCTGCTCAGATATGGACGAGACAGCAAACATCAATCAGCATCCGCAATGGTCAACGTGCCATCGGCTACCTGACGCATGATTTCTGCGTAGTGTCGATTATTTAGTTCATCAACATTAACGTGCATTGTGACACCATCTAAGACAAACTCAATACAGACGTTCTCGCCTTCTTCCGCAAGATACTTTGCGCTGGTAATTCCTTCTTCATTCATATCTATAACTCCGCATCTACTTGATACATAAATCCAACCCCCGCCGCTGACGAAGAGTAAATTCTTACGTTTATCCTATTCTCAAGCCCCCTAGCCACGTTTAGGGTAATATTGTCGGTCCTGGCTCCACCTCCACTAAATTTGCTGACCTTGCCAGATGTTCCAGCGTTGTCATAAAAAGTAATTGTAGGATTTGCTCTCAATTGAACTGGAAGCACAACAAATGCACCCGCAATTAAGGTCGTTGCTGTACCAAAAGAGAATTGAAGTTCGTGATTAGAGGCTGTTGCAGAACCGGGTGCAACGCTGTAATGAAAAGATTTTTGATAATACCGCTGGCACTTCTGCAAAGTTTCCGCAAAACTTTCGTGTTCAAACGGCGTGGCTACATCGCCTACCTCAAGCTGGATGCCTGTGATGTAGAAGTCACCTGTCTGAGCCGCAAAATTTACTTGGTCAGAAAATGCGTAATCATCTGTTTCAACGAAAGCACCCCAGCCAGTGTGCGGCGTTCCTGTCCAATTAGTACCAGCGGCAAGAACCCAAGTCACCTGCAAACCTGCACCATTGTCATTATTTATTGTTCCAGCAGTGTCGCCATCAATTGCAACAGTCACAAATTCCCAAGCATTTGCTGAAGAAATTGTAAAACTTTGTAAGTTTGACCTAACACCATCCGCAGAATAAAACATTACGCTGTATTTTCCAGCAAGGCTACTCCGCACCCAGAAAGAAAGCGTCAGTGATTTCGCTGATGAAGTGCCGTAAGCTAGATGTTGTAAATTCTGAGCCTCGATGAATTGCCTTATTATAAATAGTTCATTGGCATCCAAAGTTGTTTCTTGTGTGGTTACTGCTACTTTTAGGCTATTTGAAAAACCCTCTCCGCTTGGCACAGTTGTAGACTGGGATTGAGTTACGCCAAGCTGGTCAAAGTTTAAAAAGTCCACTTTATATCTGTCTACTGAATGATAACCTGATGATGTGCTACTCGTTCCCCTCTGTGCAACAGCCATTGCACCATTAATAATCAGGTTCTTATCACCCTGCGCCTGACCTGAACCAATCAGTGCGGCTAGTTCTGCGGCTTTACTCATTATGCTAGGTCTCCTGATATTTGAAAGCAACTTTTGTCATAATCTGTGAGTGCCACACTTCTAGTGTCGCAAGTAACAAATTCTGTCTGTGATGTCGTGTAGGTATCACCTAAATTAGCAGTCATACCACCCGCCCTATTTGCCATAACCGCACCTGTTGTAGAGTAATTTGCATTACCCATATTCGTTGTTCTTGTCGTCACAAAGTTGCCTGTACCACTATCCGAAATTGAACTGCAATTAAAACTGCCAGCGTATGATGTTGTGCTAATCTGCGTAACATTGCCATAAGCCTTCGCACTACCACCCGCCACAAAGCTAGTAGCAATGCTGTTGTTCCCAGCGGCATCCTTCAGGGTGTTTACTC
>Ga0208162_1000711_pt1 | contig 18395 bp, 20 predicted proteins | sample CB_VirMetaG_4_FD_184539 | JGI IMG/M metagenome (GOLD analysis project Ga0208162, IMG submission 184539) | Freshwater to marine saline gradient viral communities from Chesapeake Bay - CB_1508_1M Viral MetaG (SPAdes) (version 4) | ecosystem: Environmental > Aquatic > Marine > Coastal | place: USA... | reverse complement strand
AACCTTACCCAAAGTGTTACCAGTACAGGTAGATTTTCTGGACGCAATCCCAACATGCAGAACATGCCAAGAGGAGGAACCTTCCCAGTAAAACGTGTGTTCATATCACGATGGGAGGGTGGACAGATCATGGAATGTGACTTTGCCCAGTTGGAGTTTAGAGTTGCTGCATTCCTCTCACAGGACAGCACAGCCATGCAGGAGATCGAAACAGGATTTGATGTGCATTCCTACACGGCACAGGTTATCAGTGATGCAGGGCAGCCTACAGAGCGTCAGGCAGCAAAGGAGCATACCTTCGCCCCTCTCTTTGGTGCTACAGGATATGGCAGACCCAAGGCTGTAGCTGCTTACTATGAGCACTTCAATGAGAAGTACAAAGGCGTAGCCAGGTGGCATAAAAAACTTGGTGATGAAGCCATGAGGTTTCTCAAGATCACTAATGTAAGTGGCAGACAGTATGCATTCCCTGATGTAAGTCGTAGGAGTAACGGTAGTGTGTCACACTTTACGATGATAAAGAACTACCCTGTTCAAGGCTTTGCTACAGGTGACATTGTACCTGTTGTTCTACTGGAGTTTGAGAAGATGCTTGAGCCTTTGCAGTCTTGCTTAGTCAACACAGTACACGATTCTATGGTGATAGATGTACACCCTGATGAAGTAAAAAAAGTATTGACTATTGTAGAAAGCATCAACGCTAATCTTAACTGTGTCATAAAAGACGCATACGATGTAGAAATGAATGTGCCTCTATTATTAGAAGCCAAAATAGGAAACAATTGGCTTGACACAGTTGATATTTAAAGTATAACTAACCATCTTTAACTTTGAAAGGAAGTAAGTAAAATGAATACAGAGTTAGCAATACAAAACGATCTAGGTATGTCTCTTGCAGAGGCAGTAGGAGTAACTCCTCAAGGCGGTGGCGAAAGAAAGAGTGCTGCTTTACCTAGAGTAAACCTCATGCATACAGGTATCATGGGTGAGATTGATGTTAACGGAAAGTCTATCAAGACTGAAGTTGTACCATCAGGGTCATACAAGATTACAAGAGGTGAGGACGATGTTGTTTATGCATCTAGTCCTACAGTACGTATCTTCGCAATCAGACAGCAGTGGTCTAAGTGGGATGCCAAAGAAGAGATGATGATGAAAACTGTCATGTCTATAGATCTTAAGGGTGATCTCAAAGATAACGTAGGTACATTCAATCTAGGTAGACCATCAGGTTACATCGAAGATTGGGACAGCGTACCTGAAAAGACAAAGGATCTGATTCGTAGTATCAAGCGTAAGAAGATTCTCTTTGGTGAGTTAAGTGCAACAGGTGTAACTGATGAAAAAGGTAATCCAGTAGATGAAATTACTGCTATGCCTTTCTACTTTGAAGTACCACCTTCAAGCATCAAGTCTTTAGACTTAGCAGTGAATGCTTTGGGACGTAAGAACATACTACCTATACAGTGTACGCTGAAGCTAGGTGCTAATCTAGTTAACTCAAACACAGGTAATAGCTTTGCTGTTATGACTCTAGACATGGGTGACAAGGTAGACCTACAGCCTGAAGACCAAGATACGCTTCATAACTTCTTGGAGTATATCACTACGGTTAATTCTTACATTCTAGAACAGTGGGATGAAAAGAATAAGGAGTCTATCTCTGATGACGATGCTGCTATCGTGGCTGAGTTCGTCAACGTAGAAGAGGCAGACTAATGAACCACCCTGCTGAACTAGCTATCTTTGAATACCTTGGCAAAGCTGTCAAAGGTGAAACAGATATGGCTGAAGACATACGTAAGCAAGTCGCTGCTGATGTTGAGGCTGCATTAGAGAAGCAGTTCAGCAGTGGACCTCGTGACAAGTTTAGACTGAGGATGTCCAACATTGGGCGTCCTACTTGTCAGCTATGGTTTGAGAAGAATGACCCTGAAGATAAGACACCACTACCACCACACTTCTTGATCAACATGATCATAGGTGACATTGTGGAAGCAGTGTTCAAGGGTCTTCTTCGTGCTGCTGAGGTGGACTTCAAAGACAATGATAGTGTCACCCTTAAGCTAAAGGATGGCACAGAAATAAATGGTGAGTACGACATGGTGCTTGATGGCAAGGTAGATGATGTTAAGTCAGCCTCACCTTGGTCATACAAGAACAAGTTTAACACACTAGAAACTCTAGCTAGGAGTGATAGCTTTGGTTATGTGTCTCAGCTAGTAGGATATGCTGAAGGTGCAGGTGTAGATGTTGGTGGTTGGTGGGTAGTCAATAAAGCTAATGGTGAGTTCAAGTATGTTGATGCAAGCTCCGTAGACAAGGCTGCAGTAATGGATAGCATTGAGCAAACGGTAGGGTACATCAATGAGGATAAACCTTTTGAGCGTTGCTATGAGCCAGTGCCAGAGACACATTATCGTAAACTAACTGGTAATCTAAAGTTAGACCCTAGCACTTGTGGCTTCTGTGCATACAAGCATAAGTGTTGGCCTAACATACAGACTCGTGAAGCTGTGATGTCACATGCTGCAAAGCCACCTATGGTAGACTACGTTCTACTAAGTCCTGAGTATGCGGAGGCATAACAAAGGTAGGTATCGCAGTGGCCTAGAGAAAGAGGTTGCTGCGTACTTACACCAGAATCAAAAGAAAGTCAGATACGAAGTACTGAAAGTAGAGTGGGAAGACTTACGTTATCGCACCTACACACCAGACTTCGTGTTGGACAACGGTATTATCATTGAGACTAAAGGTATCTTTGATAGTGCAGACAGACGCAAGCATCGTGAGATACAGAGACAACACCCTGAGTTAGACATACGGTTTGTATTCAGTAACGCAAACGCTAAGTTATACAAGGGTGCTAAGTCTAGGTATTGTAATTGGTGTGAGCAGCACAAGTTTCAGTGGGCGCATCGTGTGATACCTGAAGAGTGGCTGAAAGAAAAAGGTAAAGAGATTACGGTTAAGAAGATAGAGTTAAAAACAAAAAGGAAAAACTGATGGGACATGAGATAGGTGATGATGAAATAGCGATAGTCATAAGTCCAATAGATTACGATAACCCTAAGAAGTGGAGAGGTGATTCTAATGTATCGATAGCAATATCTCCTGACCACGACTTACCTGATTCTGTTGTGAATGGGATAGTAGAGATAGCAACTATGATGTCAGCTTTCTTAGACTTAGCTAATGAAGAACCTGACTTGTACGACATGGTAAAAGAACACAGAGATTACTTGATTGCTATGGATGCAGCAGAGATGGAAGATGAAAAACCTGTTGTAATAAAAAAGGGAAATGTATATACACTTAACAAGTGGACTAAGACAAAAGGGAACGCATAATGGAACCAACAATTACACTAACTGGTGAGACAACACTTGACTACGATCAGGTAAACAATCCAGTGCACTACAATCATAGCGGTATAGAATGTATTGAAGCTATAGAAGCAATGACAGAGAATATGTCAGGACACACTGCTCCTCATGCTGCTAACGTGTTGAAGTATTTGTGGAGGCATGAGTACAAGAATGGCTTAGAGGATATTGATAAAGCTATTTGGTATCTTAACAGATTAAAGAAGCGTTATAAGGAGATACATAAATGATAACACAAGATGATATAGATGCCTGGAAAGACATGTACGAAATGACGTTTGGTGATTATCAGATAGAAGCACACAAGACTGCTATATATCCTGATGAACACAAGATAGTCTATCCTGCATTGGGACTCGCAGGTGAAGCAGGTGAAGTAGCCAACAAAGTAAAGAAGATGTTAAGGGATGGGAAGTTTGACAGAGAGGATGTCGCTGCAGAGGTAGGCGATTGTCTGTGGTATATTGCAGCTTTGTGTCGTGACCTAAACTTTGACATGGGATACATAGCTAGGTGTAACTTAGATAAACTTCACAGCCGTATGGAACGAGGAACCATTCAAGGCAGTGGCGATAAAAGATGAAGTTTAACATTAAACTAACAATAGAAATAGACGAGGAAGAACGGATACTACCAATAGTGGCAGAGATGCACGAGGAGGCAGTTACTGAGTTATTCCAAGATATTATTTATGATATTGATGGTGCAGTAATTAGAAAGATAGAGGTGAAGAAACATGAATAACTACTTACCAACAGACTACCAAAGCTTTATACACAAATCACGGTATGCTAAATACATTGATGGCATGGGCAGAGAGTCTTGGCCTGAGACAGTCAGTCGTTATGTAGAGAACGTAGTAGGTGACAAGGTAGATAAACAGACATCTACTGAGATAGAACAGGCTATCCTGTCGTTAGACATTATGCCTAGCATGAGAGCTATGATGACAGCAGGTGCAGCATTAGATAGAGATAACACTGCAGGTTATAACTGTAGCTATCTACCCGTAGATGATCCTAAGTCCTTCGATGAAGCTATGTACATCCTCCTCTGTGGTACTGGTGTCGGGTTCAGTGTTGAGAGACAGTTCGTTAGCAAGCTTCCCGAAGTACCTGAACTCTTCGAGAGTGATACTACCGTTGTGGTAAAGGACAGCAAGGAAGGGTGGGCTAAGGCGTTTAGACAAGTATTGGCACTTCTATGGGCAGGTGAAATTCCTCAGTGGGATATTAGCAGAGTACGTCCTGCAGGTGCAAGACTAAAAACGTTTGGTGGTAGAGCTAGTGGACCTGCACCTCTTGTTGAGCTATTCAACTTTGCAGTAAAGACATTCAAGGATGCTCAAGGACGTAGGCTATCTAGCTTAGAGTGCCATGACCTAATGTGTTTCATTGGTCAGATAGTTGTTGTTGGTGGTGTCAGACGTAGTGCCATGATTAGTTTGTCTAACCTCAGTGATGATCGTATGCGTCACGCTAAGTCAGGACAGTGGTGGAACGAAGCTGCACACAGAGCCTTAGCTAATAACAGTGTATCTTATACAGAAAAGCCCGACTCAGAAACGTTCATGCGTGAGTGGTTGGCGTTAGTAGAAAGCAAGTCAGGTGAGAGAGGTATATTTAATCGTGAAGCATCCAAGAAACAAGCTGAGAAGTTTGGAAGACGTGATTCTAACTATGAGTTTGGAACTAACCCTTGCTCTGAGATCATTCTTAGACCATATCAGTTTTGTAATCTTACTGAAGTGGTGGTTAGGGCTACGGATAACGTGGATGACTTGGAAAGAAAAGTTAGACTTGCTACTATTTTGGGTACGATACAATCGTCATACACCAAGTTTCCATACTTGCGGAAGGTGTGGACAACGAATACGGAAGAGGAGCGTCTGTTGGGTGTGTCACTCACAGGGATAATGGACAACCCTCTTATGACATCAGCAAACAAAGGATTGGAGAAGACTCTTGAACATCTACGAGAAATCGCTCTTCGTACTAATACTACTTGGGCTGACCGCCTTGGCATTCCAACAAGTGCATCAATCACCTGCGTCAAGCCAAGCGGAACAGTATCACAATTAGTTGACTCAGCATCAGGCATACATGCTAGACACTCACCTTATTACATCAGAACAGTTCGTGGTGATAACAAAGATCCTCTAACACAGATGATGCAGGATCAAGGCATACCTAGTGAGCCATGTGTGATGAAACCTGATAGCACTACAGTGTTTAGCTTCCCAGTGAAGTCACCAAATAAAGCTGTAACTCGAAACGATATGTCAGCCATTGAACAGTTGGAGACATGGCTAACCTATCAGCGACACTGGTGTGAACACAAACCTTCTGTAACAGTGTCGGTTCGTGCTGATGAATGGATGGAAGTAGGCGCATTTGTCTATAAACACTTTGATGAAATGTCAGGTGTATCATTTTTGCCACACTCAGATCATACTTATCAGCAAGCACCTTATCAGGATTGTGCTAAGGAAGAGTATGAAGAGTTACTAGCTAAGATGCCAAAGTCTATAGATTGGTCTAAGCTCAGTGAGTATGAACAAGAAGATAACACAATTGCTATGCAAACTATGGCTTGTACTGGTGATGTGTGCGAAGTGGTAGACATAGTTTAATTACTGTGCTACTCTAACAACAACAATAAAAGGAGTTAATCATGTTGTTATTTAATCTATTAGTACCTGTAGTATTTGCATTAACAGCAGTAGGTACATATGATAATGTAGTCAAGCCTGTAGCTAAAGCATCTTGGGAAACAAGTGTTGTGGTCTATGAGAAAACTGTAGATGTCATTAAAGATGTAACCACTGACGATCCTATAGAGTCAGAATAATGTATGTCCTAGTACTCATACTTACTATTGGGAGTGAGTTTGTAAATGTTAAGGCAGTTAACCACATATATCCTACAATGGACGCATGTAAAAGTGGTGCAACATACATCCGTAGTCAGCTTTTGAGTACTAGGCCATCGCCTGATTCAAACGTTTTTGCTTATTGTACAGAGATACCACAGGAGGTTTAATATTGGAGGAGCAGCTAACATTGTTTTGTGTAGAGGACAGCACGAAAGAAACTACTAAAGAAACAAAAATTTGTAGCTGCTGTAAAAAAGAATTACCATTAAATATAAGTTACTTCCAACATAATGTTAACAACAAAGGCGTGGTTGATAGGTACAAACACATTTGTAAAAAGTGCCAGAAAAATCAAGGAAAAATTGTTAGGAGACTACGGCTTACTGCTCCCTCTGTGCCTGAATGCTGTGACTTGTGTGGTATACACTTTAGTAAAGTAAAACCTAAAGACATACATTTAGATCACTGCCACGCTACTGAAACTTTTAGAGGTTGGTTATGTAAACCATGCAATGTAGGATTAGGAATGTTGGGTGATAATACTGAAGGGTTGCAAAGAGCTATGGATTATTTAGAAAGAGTAAGGGAACATAATGAGCCTAGAAAAAGAAGCGCATGACTTTGTATCTAGGAGGCACGATCATTTCAGAGAGGGACTACAGAAACACATTGAAGCATTGGACAAGTTTATAACAGACAATCTGTACCACACCAGTGAGACACGAGAAGCTGTTAAACATCTGATGATAGTACAAATGTGGGCAGAGCGTAGCTCAAGACTCAATGGTATAAAAAAGTAAGGGCGCTAAATGCGCCCCTCTTTTATTGTGTATCTCTTATGTACTTCTGATAGTCTTTGAGTCCTATGTATAAATCTATCAAATTAGTTTTGTAGATGCCTTTCTCTTCAGGCGTAAAGACTTTATCTGCATCAACTACATCAAGAGCTTCATCAAAAGACAGACCTTCATATCCGTATTGACTTCTTATCTCTTCCCAACCTAAGTCAGCAAACTTTCTTTCTTGTCTACCCATAGCTTTTAACTCACCACGCATGAAAGATTCGTAGTCTTGTTTAGCTTCAGGTAGTTGAGACATTCTTTGTAGTGTTTCTCTAGCGTCTGTTCTGGCTGTCCTAACCTCAGCTTTCAAAAACTCTCGTAATCTGGCTTGCTTCTGCTGATCATTAGATTCTGTATATCTAGATGATTTCATAAACAAATTAGCTTTAGATGCTAGGTTACCTTGTAGTTTTTGTTGTGTGAACAGTTCTAGTGCTTGGTTCTTTTCCATGTAGGGATTGTATATCTTAAACGGATCTACCTGTAGCCTAGTCATCTCACGTTGTAATGCATTCTTTGGTGGTCTACCTACAAAACCAGTAAGTTGTTTTACTAGAGGATCAAATATTCTAAGAGGTCCATCACCAAATACGTCATAACGTATAGCATCTTGTCTCATATTATTAGCGTCAGCATCTTTCGTGTACTGAGTCTGATAGTATGTACGTGTCGCTGTGTTAGCAAACTCTAGATATTTAGCTAATGTATCAGGTGCTATCTTTATACCTAAGCCTTTCTCTAATCCTTCAGACATTGTGTCACTATCAAAGTCAGGCAGGTGTCTAGTAATTCTCTGTATGGTAGACATAGTAAAGTCCATACCCATAAACTCTACAACGGATACGGTAGCATCTCTTGTCTCAGGTAAGTAGGATGAACGTGGATCAAACTGACCGTAGAAGTCTTTGAGTACTGCAGCAGGGTATGTGTAGGAACTAAAGTAATCTCCTACCTGATTTGTAATAGGTTCCCAGTTACCGCTTTCTGCAGCACGTATGATATTATCAGCAAGTCCAACGCCAGGTCTAAACTCTGTGCCGCCTAGTATCTTAGTTAAATCTTTAGATGCTTCTGATAAAGGCTTGACAGGTAAGCCCTCCATCATCCTAGCATAGTAGTCTGCTACATATACTTGTGCAGATGCAGGACCAAGAGCAGCCTGAGCGTTATACACTCTACCATCTTCACCCTCTGCCTCAAACCACTCAAGACCTCTGTGTATCTTGTCTTTACTTATACTGTAGAGTCCACCAAATGTCATAGCACCTGTCATAAACTTGGCTGTCTCTTGGGTTGTAGGTTTTACACCATCAAGTAAGGGTCTTCTCAACAATGTTAGACCTGTGTAGTCTGATACAAACTTAGCCTGAGAAGCTAGGTATCTAGGGAAAGGTATAACAACAGTTAAGCCTGTGTTGTGTATAAACCTAACTAAGTTTCCTACACCTCTGTTTAACTGACTAGCATCCTTACCACCAAACCTACGTTGGAATGTAAAGGCTAGTGATTCATCTATAGCTGCATCAAGTATGTCTTCTGGTAATTGATCTGCTGTACCTTTCTCCAACATATCCATTACACTGTTACCGATGCTTTTGTGTAAGTCTTTTCTTTGTCTCAGTGTCCTGTCTATATTACCAGTAATAATAGCACGTTTAACTACAAAGTCAGATAAGGTGTTTAGTGTGTTTGCAGCAGCACCTAGCTTAGTTAATTTACTATTCTTAACAACGTTAGCTTCTACAATAGCTGCATCAAAGAATACTTTTTGAAACTTCTCTGGTGCTTGTCCTTGTAGCATGGTAACAAGCGCATCAGCTACGTAGTTATCTCTAGTCAGATACTTTAAGTTAGACAGTGTACCTTTGAACTCAGGCATACCAGACTTACCACTTACAGTCTTAAGCACACTAGCATTTAGCTGATCGATGATGTCTATACCTGTCATAGCTACAGAGAAGATGTTGTTACGCATTGTTGTAGCAGGTTGAGATGTCATAAACAAACGTCTAGCATTCTCTACGTCTTTAAAGTTACGCCAGATGATGTTGCTATTGTCACGAGTAGCCTTAGATATAACAGCTAAATCTTCTGCTTTTGCAGGTGACATACCTGCCTCATACAGTTCATCTACTTTTTTAGAGAGTCTATTTAAATCTGCTTTTCTTGCTCTTTTAGATAGGCCGCTTTGTGTCCCTAATATCTTAGCAGCTTGTGATACCTCAGCCGCATATGTTGCAGAAAGTTGTCTTGGTGTAAGACCATATGCGTCTGCTACTTGAAAGAATGCAGCTTGGTTCTTTCCTATATTATCTGCTAGTATCTCAGTTATACGTACATTAGGGTCACTTAAGTTTACACCAAGTCTCTCAGCTAAGTCGTAGGATGCAGCAGACAATCTTTGTACTGTCTCTAAGCTTAGGCCACCTATCAATCCATCAGGCATATCCTCACTAAGTAAATACTTCTTAACTAGATTACCTTCACGTACAAGGTTAGGGTCAATAGATTGCAGAACTCTTTTGGTAGCACCTTCCATGTTAGCTGCTTTCTTACCATCTTTAGCAGCTTCTTTAGCTCTTTGTTTTGCTACTGCAGCACTAGCCTTAATTCTATCTTCACTAGCTTTCCTACCCATGTCAATAGTATCAGCTAGTTTCTTAGCACCTTGATGTTGCGTATATGCAGGTATACCGTAACCTGCTGCGCCCATGCCAAAACCCAACGCACCGCTTAATGCAACTGCGCCCTTACTACCCTTGTAGTCTACACCAACTTCAGGTGCTACTTGTTCTCGTATCTTTTGATTACCGTATGTTTGACCTGCAGCTACAACACCATCTGCCATACCTGCTACTAGACTACGCTTGATAGCTTTCTTGCCTAGCTCTCTAAGTGCAAGTAAAGATGCAGCCTTTGTACCTTGTATTGCAGCAGCACCAGTACCTGCAGAAGCAAATCCTGCTAGGATAGATCCGTATGTACTAGGTGCACTACCACCACCTTGAACGTAATCAAAGAATGCCTCACCGCCTCTGTCAAACAAACCCTCACCTTTTGAATTATCAAAGGCAAACATAAGTCTACCGAAAGACTGCTTCTCATTTACATCTACACTATCATCTTTCATGTAGTACAAGTCTTTAGCCATAGTAACTTCATTGCTAACTTGATAGCGGAAGTGTTCTAAAACCTCAGACACAACATCGTCAGCAGACATCTTGCCTACATCATCATCTGTGTAACCTTTTCTGTTAGACTTTAGAAAAGTTATACTGTCTTTGAGGAAGTCAGCGTTTGTTGCTAAGTCCGATACTTTTTTATCCTGCATACTCTCAGCAGTATAGTACGAGAAAACGTTAGACATTATCTATCCTTGTTCTTGTAAGACCTGCATAAGACCATCTGTTATTTCATCTGTTGTTAAGCTAGAGGATATATCTAGTCTTGCATCATTGTCAGCGAACCATGCAGCTATACCTGACTTGATGTCTTCTCTATCTTCATAGTCAACCTCTTCTTCTTCGAGGTACTCTATGACGCTACGGAACTCTTGCTCAATAAAGTCTTGAGATGTTTGTATCTTAGTATCTTCAGGAGCTTGTTTCTCTGGTGCTTTAAATGCATCACTACCTGCAAAGTACAAGTTTAACCTGTTCTCTGGTAAGCCTTTTTCTTTACGCTCTTTGCGAGACATCTCATTCCACTCTGCACGAGTGTAGTTAGCCATACTATCTCTGAGACTATCAGCAGCCTCTATATTACGTAGAGCTACCTGCCCTGCGTTACCTGCTACAAAACCTGCTGCGTTAAGTTCTGGTAATTGCTCAGATAATGTAGGTGCATCATCAGGTAATTGATACTGTTGTAGACCACCTTGTTCAGCCATCTTGATTATTGCCTGTTCTACTGAAGGAGATATATTTAGGCTAGGTTGTGCTACTGTTTTTTGTTCTCCATCACCTGTGTCTACTGTGTAACTACGACTTTCTATAGCCTCTTTCAGATCCTCTTTAAAGAATCCCATTTCTGTTTCGTTTGTTGGTATGGTAATGTTAGCTTCTTGTACAAGAATTTCTGCTACCTTTTTAGCTTGTTCTTCTACAGATAGATTATCTAGGTTAAGAGAATTTACTTTGTTTATTGCTGCATCTATAAAAGGTGCACCACCTTCTGCTTCAGAAGTTTCTAATTTCTGTAACATCATTCTGGCAATATCTACATCATTAGAAGGGTCTAGGTTGTTTATCTGTTCTTTTATATATTCAGGCGCATCAAAGTAACTATTTCTTAATTGTACATCTATGGACTTCAGTATAACTGGTGCTTCACCCAAAGGTGTCTCCATAGTTTCTGTTGTCTTAGTTGCAGTAACACCTATATCCTCCATTGAGTCAGCGTCATCAACAGAAGTAGTAGTAGTCTTAGTAACACCTATAGCTTCCATTGAGTCAGTGTCATCTACATCAACAATAGTTTTCTCAAGATCGTCATTAGTAACTGTAGCTGTCGTGTCTTTCTTTTCTGGCTCTTCTTCACGCTTTAGTACTTTACCTGCTATAATATCTTGAATGTCTTCATTACTTAACTGACCATTCTTAGCTTTAATAATACCTAGTGCAGCTTGATTGTTTACACTTTTAATAAAACTATCTAACTGCTGCTCTGTCTCTATACTGTCATATATATCTTGTAGTACACCTTTACGGAAAGAGTCTAAACCCATGTCCGTACCTCTAAATGCTAAAACTATTTCTTTTTCTAGCCTTTGCATTGCTGTACCACCATTGTTTATTTTAGCTTTTAGTAATGCTTTGTCTTTACCTTGACTAGCATTATAGTTCATATAATCAGTTGGGTTATTTAAGTCAGATTGGAATATCTTTTGTGATAACTCTCGTGAAAAGAAATTATTGGTAGTTCTACCAGTAGCTTCAGTGTAATCGTATGTTGGTCCTGCACCTCTTGTTACACCACCGTATATATCCTCTGGTGCAAACCCTGCTGCTTCTAACTCAAGAAGCTGTGCATAAGTCATACCGCCTGGTCCTTTGATAGACTCCATTCTTTCCATTGCTTGCATCTGTGGGTCAAACGCCATTGCTGCACGAATAAAGCTACGAGTCTTAGCACTCTCACTTTTAGGATTACTTTCTTTAGCAGCTTCGTTGTAGTGTAGACCCATCAACTTCTCAACACCTTGGGCTATATTGGCATCTTCAGGAAACTCTAGATCACCTGACATATTTACAAATGCCATTACATCTGTAGCATCGTAGCCGATACCTACATTAGCTTTTAACTTATTGCTATTTTGATCTAAGGTTGCTTCTAATAAGGGTAAGTCTTTTCCATATGCTTCTGCCAGAGCTAGTGTCTGACCTTTGCTAAGACCATACCTATCTCTTATAGACTCAGCAGACTTTAATACAGTATTAGCTACCTGTTTATTCTTAGCATACTTACCCTTAGCGACACGAGCATTCTCTAAGTTCTCTTCAATCAAACGATCTAGCGTCTTCTTGCGTTGTTCAATGTTCTCACTTAGCTGCTCACCAAAACCTGCCCAAAACCCTGCCATGTTACTAACCTCTTGCCATTAGGCCACGTTGCATCTGTGGCTCTTGTGTTTCTTCTACAGGTTCTTCGGGAGCTTCCTGCAATGTTTCGTAATCCTCTTCAGCTTTGTCTAGCACATCTAATGCTTCCATAGCCATGTCGTAACCTGCATCTCTTTCATCTTGAGGTGTGTCGGCTAATCCTTCACTTACTCTAGCCCTGATAGCTTGACGCTCTCTAGCTTGTTTTTCTACATCAGGCTCGTCTAGACCTTCTACATAATTTACACCTGCTTCCTTAGCTATAGACTTTATATGTTCATGCATAAATGGTGCAATGATAAGGCTGATGTCTATAGTATGCCATCCTGCAGCAACACTAGCGGTAAGAATACTTTCTGCCAATGCTTTTACTGGAAAGCCTAGATCAAGTAGATCGATCATGTTGTCAACAACTTCAGGGTCATTGAACTTGCTCATATGCATAGCAATAGCTTCTTCAGGATCAACAATCTCTGGTGGATTTTCCCAAGGATAATTCTTAGGTTCATCTGTCAATGATTGGCCTGGGATAGGTGCTTTTAGTAATTCCATTTTATATGTACCTTATTTTGTAAATCCTGCGCCAAAGTATAATCCTACAATGGCTGATACGATGTGTGTGTCTAGTGGTGTGATTACAAAGCCTTGAGCCATCTTCCACTTGATAGCTTCGTCTGGTCCAAACAACCAACTAAAGAAACCACCAGTAGCTTCAGTGTATCCTACATACACACTTACTTCAGGATACCACACAGCGACTAGCTTTGGCAATACAATTATAGAGAACACAGCAGATAAAGCTATAAGTCTACGTGTCCACGCAAAGTGCTTGTCAGTCTTACCTGCATCTCTTGCATCAGCTACAGCACTACGGTTGAACTCTGCACGTTGCATAAGCATCTCTTGTTGCAACTGGCGGTTCTTCATTGATTGGCCCCAGATAGACATTACTCCACCTAGCACAGTGGAGAACAACATTGTGATTAGTTCTAATGGGAGTCCAAACATTATAGAGGCGGCCTTTCCATTACTCCTGTAGGTTTTACCGTTCTAGGACGTGGAGATGAAGTTACTTGCCCTGCCATTTTAACGGAGCCTTTTAGTTTTAGTAGTATGTCTTTAGTTTCTTGTACTGTATGCTGTGCAGTATTACCACCACTAACACCTTCACTATAATAAGAGTCTCCTGCTTTTAGGTCAACTTTAGGCCAATCTCCATGCTCTCCCTTTTTTATAGCATAAGGAACTGGAATAGAAGCAAACTCTTTTGCTAAATCTAACATAGCTTCATCTACTGTAGACTTTTTAATAGTTTTTTCATCTTGGTAAAGAAAAGTTTGCAACTTTCTTCTACCTTTTTTATTCATTATTAAATCAGTACCCATTTTTTCCTGTAGCTCTGGTGTAAAAACTTCATCGTCTGACAATTCCATTCTTTCTACAGTGTCTTTAAAAGTCTCAGGTATAAATTGAAATTTACCTACCGCAAAAAGTCTATCTTTATCACTAGGGCTTTCAATATCCATATACTCTTTTATCTCACCTATGGTAAGCTCCGTTAATTTTTTACCTTTTCTTACAGCATTATTGCTAGAGTTTTGTATTTTTCCACCTATAGTACCGCTATGAGCAGAGTTGTAACCTCCCTCTCCTTTACCTATAAAGTTAAGGAGGTCACTAACTTTCCCACTTGATAACCCTTTATCATCAGTGTTGCTACTAGAAGTATCAATAACTTTTGCATCCGTTGGCCTCTCCACTCTTGCCTCATACAAATCTGCAGTAGCTTTACCGAATAGTGTACGACTTTCTATATCGTCTAGCGTATCTTCTTGTGTATCTATATCCTGACCTAAAAAGTAATCTAACTGAGGTGTCTCTTGATCTTCAGGTAAGGTACGTTTACTTATAGTTAAATTAGTTAACCCTGCCACTGATGCTAGTGCATCTTCAGCAGATTTAGATACAGCAGACGCTACTTGTCCTCTAGTCTCTTCTGCTGACTCTCTTGCTTTACTAAATAACCCTCTAGATAAAAGTTTGTTACGTGCTTCATCAGCATCGTCTACACCAGTATACTGTTTAATTACGTTCTGTATTGCTGTTTTATCTATTATGCTGTTCATTAACCTAACCACTTCTTAATTACAGCATCTACTGCTATAGCTGCTAGTTTACCTTTGCCTACATTATCCGCTACCTCAGCCTGTGCATCTGCTGTCAGTTTTGCTACGGCAATACTGTTAGCTCTGTCTGCAGCACTCTCAGAAGCAGCAAATGCAAAACTCATAATGTCTCGCTCTCGTTGCCATATCTGATCCATGTTAGATGCAGTAAGAGCATTAATAGTTTTAGCGAAGTCCATGTTGCTTTGGTTCTGTGTAGCTGTGTTTACAGTAGCTATGCTTTGTCTCCATGCTGCATTAGACTGTGCTATCACTAGTCCGTTCTGTGCATTGAAGATGTCACGCTGTTGTTGTAACTCTGAGTTAAACTCACGCAATGCATTGACACTATTGACGTTGAACTGATCCATAGCATTCTGTTGAGTAGCATTGAACTGTGAAGTTTGATTAGCTAGGTTAGCAAAAAACTGATCAGTCTGATTTTCACTTGTAGCGTTAAACTGTGCAGCAGCATTAGTAGCAGCTTGATCTGTAAACATAGCCTGTATGTTTTGTTGTGTCTTAAATACAGCAGTCTGTTGTTCATTAGACAGGTTAGCCATATCCATCTGTAAGAAGTTAGATGCATTCTGTACAGCAGCTTGTTGCCTGTTTGACAAGTTAGCCATGTCTAGTTGTGACAGAGCAGCAGCCTCAGCCATTATCATAGCCTGTGAGTTAGACAGGTTGCTAAGATTCATGGTGTTTGCTGCACGAGAATCTTCTAAGGCTATCTGTTGTTCAGCCGTGAAGTTCATGTTAGCAATGTCACCGATACGAGCAGAGTTAGCTACACGAGCTTGGAATGCTTGATCAAACTCCATACCCATGAATGTAGCACGTTGCTGTGCAGCAAGCATTTGTCTTTGCTGTCTGTTAGATAGGTTAGTCATTTCAAACTGTGCTACAGTAGCTGCATCCATCTGAGCAATAGGTAATGCAGCTTCCATTGCAGCTTGTATGACAGCTTGACCTGCAAGACTAGACGCACCTAAACCACGAGCAGCTAATGTAGCCATCGCAGTACGCATAGATCCTGCAGCCCAAGCAGGTGTCTCACCACCCTCAAAGTCAGCCATTAGTTGTTCTAGCTGACCTGCAACTGTTGCCTGTTTAGTTGGTGTAGCTTCTGCAGCTTGTATTGCTTCAGTAAATGCAGCAGCTTTAGTAGCATCAGCAGCACCAGATATTATTTCACCTTCTTGTATTTCTCTAGGATCAGGTGCATCAACTTTTATAGCGTTACCTAATGCAGCTTCCATACCTGTGATGGATGTACCTACTTGCTGTTGTGCAGTAATCTCTTTAGTAGGCTCTCCTGTAGCAGCTTGTAGCTTTGCAGTTTCTGTAGCTACTTGAGGTGCAACAGTAGTGACACCTGCAGTCGCAGGAGTAGCAGCAGTTGGTAGAGCAGCTTGTTGTACATTACCTACTGTAGCAGCTTCAGCGAAGGGAGCTATGGGTACAGTCATCCCTGCATCTACTGGAATAAAGTCAGCAGCAGTAGGTTGTATCATAGCTGTAGTAGCTTGCATGGGTTGCATCGTTTGTTGTACAGCCCTCTTTTGCATCTCAGCTAAGTCTGCTGATGTTATGTTTTCAATTGCAGTAGTGTCACCACCTTCTTGAAAACCTTTTATGTAGCCACCTTGTGCAGCACCTGTAGTTTGTGTTTCTGCAGTACTCTTCGTAAATCCTGGCGGTACATATGTTGTAGGCACACCGTTAAACTCAGTAATCATTATTGTCTGCCCTAAGTCATTACCATAAGGCACAGTCTGATAACCTTGATATACTGCAGGATAAGCTGCACCTGTTCCTGGTTGAGTAGTTACAAGTGTCTGTGGTACAGCACCTTGTGTACCTGTGTACTGTGTTTTATATGTCACTTGTCCTGGCACAGCAGACGTACCACCTGTTTGTGTTGTTGATGAAACTGTGCCTGGACCTGATCCTGCTGTACCCAAAGAACTTTGATACGTAACAGGAGCTACTTGTTGTGTTACATATTGTGACTGATTAGGATCAACAACAGGTACGCCACCTGCAGGAACTTGTTGCATAGTTGTCGGAGGAGTTACAGATTGAAAAGCACCACCTGCTACAGCAGGATCTACAGTTTGTGTATAGTCTTCTGCTGTTAAGCTTGTAGTTCCGCTACTAGTATTATTATCTGTGGTTGTATCTGTATTGGTAGATGTATCATCATCGTCATCTGTGGTAGTAGGTGTAGATGTGTCATCGTCTGTTGCTACATTTGCTTTTAATCTTTCAAATTCACCAAGAACTCTTTTTATATTAGTATTTCGTTTACCTTTTTTTCTAGGTGGTTTTGCTATTCTTTCAACAGTTCCATCAGCACTTATCTTTTCAATAAAGCTAGAGTTTTTACCTGCTACAGCTACGTACTGATTACCCTCTTCATCCGTAAAACTATCATAAACAGCATAGCCTTTTTTAGATGATGTTTTTCCATCAGAGCCTGGTCCTGTATCAATAGAGCCTGACCCAAGAGTTCTTTCGTAGCTCGTGTTATTTCCATACAACATAGGAGTATCACGACTAGCACCTGTATAGTCACCAGTTTTTACGCCCTGTAAAGCAGCTTCTCTTTTTTCTGCTTGAGATTTAGCAAATTCTGCTTCTCTAGCTAGTTCTCTAGGATTTGGATCTGCACTCATATCATGTTCCTTACTTACCCATTGTCATCCATACCGCACCTGCAATAAATGTCAGGACTCCAACGGTAGCTAATTTAACTACAGTAGACCAAACTGATCTACGTGTATCACGCCAAGCTTCTAACAAGCTACGCATTTCTATTATATCTTTTGCAGCATCATCATCGAGTAACCCAATAGAACGCAGTGCCTCTTTAGCACCACGCCTAGCTGCATTGTCTAGCATCTCTTCTAGTTCTTCTGGAGATAGTTTGATGTCACTCATAGTTAAACCCATAAATCATAAAATGTCAAGCTTTTTATGGCTTTGTAGGCCAATCTGAATCTTCTAAGTTAGGCCAGTTGCTATGCGTTGGCAAGTCTCTCAAGGCTTGTCTGTAGCTTGTCATGTCACTAGACATTGTTACATCTGATAATGCATAGAAGTCTGTCTCTGCTAGTTTAGCATCTCGTGTAGCTCTGTTAGTTACAGCAGTGGCTGCGTCTAATGTAGCTTGATATGCTACTTGGTGTTGCTCTCTTGTTGTAACAGTACCGTCTTCAGCAGTAGTGTCTTCAAACATCCAAGCTGTATCCCAATCCTCAACCCAATTACCATTAGCATCCTGTACGTAACCATCTAGTACAGCTTTTTGATAGGCTGCTAGTTCAGGCTTTGGTGTTGGAAACACTGGGTCTAACTGTAAATAGTCTAGCGTGTTCTTAGACCATACAGCAGGGAATGACGTATTAGGATAATCCTTGCGCCACTGCCCTTGTGATTTTACTATTCCTGTTGTTCTGTGTCTGTAGTCACCCATTAGATTGATCCTTTCTTATAGGTTTGATTATGCGATTGCGTAGAAGA
>Ga0208162_1000705_pt1 | contig 18474 bp, 5 predicted proteins | sample CB_VirMetaG_4_FD_184539 | JGI IMG/M metagenome (GOLD analysis project Ga0208162, IMG submission 184539) | Freshwater to marine saline gradient viral communities from Chesapeake Bay - CB_1508_1M Viral MetaG (SPAdes) (version 4) | ecosystem: Environmental > Aquatic > Marine > Coastal | place: USA... | reverse complement strand
ATTGAATCCAACGTAGGATCTAATGTATTTGTGGATTCATATACTGCAAGAACTTTAGAAACATCAGGAACATCTAAAGAAATGTTATCATCTTGAACTCTAAGACCATAGTATTTGTTATATACCAATCCATCATTAATTGAATTACTAGTTCCTGATCCAACAGGACCAGATTCTACCAATTTAGAAAGATTGACAAATTTTAATGCACTTCTCGTAAAATTTTTAACTTTACTTTGAATACCAACTTTTTTGAGAGTTGTATTTACAACTATATTACTTTGTCCAGTATTCAATCCCTTAATTTCTACACCAGTTCCTCCCCCAGTAAGAGTAAATGCATCTGAGGTTACAGTTCCAATTCCACCACCATCATAATGTACTGAATATCTTTCTTGATCAAAAGTTTCATAGAATGAACTTGCAATACCACTTGGAACACTAAATGTCATATCTCCATTTACATTCGTAGATTCTTGAGAAATTTGTTGTGTGATTAATAAATTAGATCCAGAAAGATTAATGGAAGATATATTAGATTCTGGTAGTTCTGCATAAAGATAAGAACGTTCCGTATTTCTTAATTTTCCTATTCGTAAATTTGCACTATAGTTTCCATTAGCTATAGCAGTACCATCAAATACACCACTGACCGAAATAATGGTGGTAATGGTTAATGTTGATAAGTCAGAAGAAACTCCAGTTACACGAGCATATTTTGGATCATCTCCACCTTCGGTAACACTGAGTATATCATTTATTTTTACACCAGAAAATAATTTTCCAGGACTCTTGACAGTAGTACCAGAATCAGAAATCACAACTTCATTAATTCCATTAGAAAACTTTTTAGAGTATAAAACTGCATCAGCAGTGAAATTGTCATTAGATGGAAATCCTGCTTGAGTATCAGACATAGAAACAGATTTTATCTGATCGATTTTATTTGCAGTAAAACTTTTAACTGTTAATGATATTTCATTTCCATTAACAATTAGTTTTTCTCCAGATACAAAAGTTCCCGATGTTTGTCTAAGATTTAAATTGTTTGCACTAGCACCAGCGACTACAAATCCAGTTGCACCACTACTCTTTCCTTTTATAAAAGATGTTGATGGAATTTCTATTGCCGTTACGTTTCTATTGAATACTACGTTCGTATATGTCTGAACGTCATAAAGGTATAAATCCCATTGAGATGATGCATTGGAATATGCAGAATCTGTTAAATTAAATGTATATACTCTAGCAACACCAATTACATTTGATGTTGGAGATGATCCCAACTGACTATGAAGTTCGACAATTCTATTTTCTCTTGGAACACCAGAAACATTATTAACTCTCAATAAACTTCCCATTTCAAATGGAATGTTTGCATTTTCTACTTTTTCAGTATCTCTTGGTTTTTCTACATCTATTGCAGTTTCACCATCAATAGTAACATCATACCCATCAACGTACGCTCTTCCGGGACTTACTTGAAGACACATTAAATCATCGGAAGGAATATTTCCTTGCTCTGTCGTTTCTCCCTCCAAATATAATCCATCATTATCGATTTCATCATTTAAAGAATTCAATGCCTTAATTTGGAATTCGTCCAGAGCATAGTGTCCAGATTCATCAAATGTTCTCTCTGCAATATAATCTCTAATTAAATTGTAAGTGGGTTTGTTTTCAATTTTTTTAATCTTTCCATCATCTACTCTCAATATTTCTACAAAGTCAGTATCTGTAGTGTCTGATAATACTTTTTTTGTGAGAGTTAGTGATATTTTTAATCTATCTGCTCCAGGTGCTGCAAAATTTGTAAATCCCTTTGCATTGTCGTATAAAGATGAATCATCTTTTGCACTCACAAATGTTTCGGATACTTTAAATCCTACTCTATAAGATGGAGTATTTGTATAATAATCTAATATGATTGTTTGCTTGGTGACATTTACAAATGTTCCTCTAATAAAATAAACTCCACTATCAACAGAAGCTGCAGATCCTATAGACGTTGCATCTTGAGATACTAATGATGCAAAAGGAGTTCCTGCATTAATTACCGTATTTCCATATACAACATTTTCAGAGGCAAAAAGAGATTCTCCATCTTGAAATACATCAGTTTCTGAATCGTCACCAGACTCTAAGTAATTTACATAGATTGTCAGATTATCTACATCATTACTTTCGGATGTAAATGCGACATATTGAATAGTTGCGGTAACACCAGAAAGTTGACCAGTAATTTTCTTTCCAATAAAATTATTAATATAAACGGAAACATCTACACCAAGATTAGATGCATTCAACTTGACGGCAGAGAATTGATTATCAAAAGTAACCGATCCAGGAAGAACCATAGATCCTTCTTTAATAATATTCTTACCGAAGGATTCGACTTGGTTTTGTAAAATAGACTGGAGAGTTGTTAATTCTCTAGCTTGAACCGGATATCCTGGTTTAAATAATACTTTATAAAAATCTTTATCTTTATCAAAATCGTCATAATATGGACCGATATTTAAATTTGTTTTTTGTGCCATCTTTTTTAAAATTCCAGGATGATTTTGATGTCTTCTTTTTGCCTTTCGCTACGGGTAACTATTGGTCTGTTATCAATATAGATTATATCTCCCGTCTTTTTATTTATTTCGGGATTTGCAAGTCCACTTGAAAAAGTTACTCCCAAATCAATTTTTTTATTATCAATAATTATATAATTTTCATTAAGGGTAGTATCCACTGTTACTCCAACAGCACCACCTCCAGTGCCAATTGTTATTTGAGATCCAGACACAAATGCATTTATTTTTGATGAAAGATTGCTATCTGTTTGATCTTCATCATTACCAAAAGAAAGAGATCTATCTTGAAAATATTTTAAAACCTGCGTTTCCGTATCGAAAGAAGCAACATAACCCTTTGCAATTACCCCACTACCTTGATTTTGTGTCATTTCATCACCAATTGTTATTGTTGGTGATGTTGTCAATCTTGCTGCATATAATGAAGAAAAACTATTTTCAGTAAAGGTTATTCCAACACCAGAGAATTGTTCTGGATTTTTTACAATTCCAACTTGAGCAAAACTTGTATCAGTTGGAAATTCTTTAGTCGAATCGTCAAATCTTGCATATATTAATACTTTATCTGCCCCTAGTTCTTTATAAATGTCATATCCATGACCTTTTGATGGTGGAATAATTGGTATAAGTTTAGCAGGATCTGATGATCCTCCAAGATTTACAAACCCATAAGTATATCCGTAACCACCATCAGTAACGATTGCGGATGTTATAACACCATTCGTAGCAGTAATAGAAACTTTGGCACCATCTCCGTCACCTAAAATGTCATAAGTTCCTGAGGTATATCCCGAACCACCATCTTCAATATAAACTTTTCTTATTTGATTTGGATTACTTACTGTAGAATTTCCACCATCTCTGATGACTTGAATATCACTGTTTGTAGTTGTTGCCCAATCATTTGGAACTGCAATATATTCTGTAGAATCAAATTTTATAATGTCTGATGGAGAAACGGTAAAAAGATACTTCCATCGATATCCATCATCTACAGGTCCAGCTTGAAATGGTGCTGTACCAGTCGAAGTTGGTTCATATAAAGATCTATTTCCAGAAACGTTAGTTCCAGAAGATCCATTATCAATACAAATGTAAACTCTAAAATCACTATTAATTACATAATAGTTTGCATCATAAAGTCTAGTAGCTCTTGCTATTGGTGATGGATTATTGGAACTATAATCATGCCTATACATGTCAAAAGACGTATTGGATGCCCAATTAATCCTTCTTACCACTCTTCTTACATTTGAAGAAGTCACTTTTTTTCCAAAAAGTGAAGTAGAACTATAGTGAGAAATATATTGTTGATTATCTACTGGATTTGGAACATTGGTGTTCCAAGGATTTTGTCTGCCAAATCCACTTTCTGTAGGATTTGATAATCCCAAAAAAACATAATATGAATCGTTAGAAATAGAGTCTACAAAATTCCCCGCATTTAATATTCTAAATTGATCTGTTACGACAGCAGCCATATTATTGATTTTTTTTAAATATTTATATGATGTTTTTATGAAGGAATGATAATTTTAGGTAATGCACCCGTTGTTCTAATACCAACTGCTCTTCTTTGTATAGATGGATAAGTTGACAATCCAGAGACAATATTTCCAGTGACACCTATTGATATTGGATTTGAAGATCTGGAAAGTCCATCAATTGGATTTGATAATTTTCCCCAAGAATATCTACCAACGGGATTTGTAAATGATCCGGTGGTTTCTAATCCAACTATGCTAGAATCAGATTTTACATTACATGTAATAATTCCAACATTTCCAGAAATAGATAAACTTCCAATATAGTAAATATTATCTAAGAATGTTGTTCCAATACCAACAACTGCAGAATCAGAATCATCAATAGAAGTCACACCATTACCAATTCTAGTATTGTAAATATAGATTGGATATCCAGTTTGTAAACCAACAAAACCACCATCATCATAGATATCAAACTTTATTGCTAAAGGATTAGATCCATTTCCGGATGAGGTTGAGATTCCAGTCACAACACCAGTAAATCCATCAACTTTATTGAAATTGGAAATTAATTCCAAAGATCCAGAAACGTCTGTAGAAATTCCATTTATCACAAGACCATCAAATTTATCAAATCCTCCTGTAGCAGGTAAATCCAAGTCATAATCAAATAACTCTGAATTATCTACAAAAATTTCATTATCAGTTGTTGAAAAATCTTTTATTATGTTAGCAACAGGAAAAACTAGTGATTCGATAGAATCTCTAGTTTTTGGGAAAAATTCCCCATTAATTTTTCTTTCAATTTTTTTCTTTATCCAAACCATCGGTTTTCCATATTCTTCATCAACACCTTGACCTGTGTAAAGATTAGTTTCAAATTTGTCTGAGAATGAAAGATCATAAATAAATCTCTGATCTTGAGTTACTGTTCCTTCAATTTGATTATTTTTCAATACTTGAACAGCATCTCCAACTTCTAAAGTTGCTTTAATTCCAGTAACAAGTTCTGTGTCAGAAGATGAGACACCTCTATAGAAATAAATTTTTACATCATCTTCTGGTAGTGGTGCAGTAGTGAATGCAAATGATGTTCCACCTCCGAATGTATATGCAAAATTTGGTTCTTGTAATACTCCGTTTATAAAAATGATTAAGAAATTACTTAAGTTGAGAGATGAAGTATTGTCAAACTCAAAACTGAGAAGTTCCCCATTGTAATTTAATGGGAACACTTTTCTCGATCCATTTTGCAATCCACTAATACTATCAATATAATCTAAATCACCAAACTGCCATGCAGAAAAATTATCAGAATATACATCAAGAACTGTCAATTCAAAATCACTTAATGGTGATGAAAGTGAAGAATCTGTAACCAGTCCTACAGGTTTAAATACATCACCCCTTTGGAATGAATAACCTTGTCTTGCAATTCTAAAATCCTTAACTTCAAAATAAGTTGATCCTATTCCTGTTGTATTAGTTGGTCCAACATTCACATCAATTAAAAGACCTATTCCAGTATCTGTTGTCGCACCAACACCCAGTCTAGAAACTCCCGTAACTGTAAGATTCTCATATGAAGGATCCGAAACAAATATTTGTGGGTTTATATAACCACTGCCACCAGAATTAACATTAAATGATAATGTTCCACCAATTCCAGTAGTTGCAGTTATGGATGCAACATCACCAACATGACCATCTTCATAAACACTGATACCAATTGAGACTAATCCATTGTATCCAGATCCAAGAACATCTGTAGTACCAAGACCCACAGATACAATAGATCCTCCAGCACCAACAACAGCAGTCACTGAAGCACCTACAAGTGGAGCAAATCCCAATCCTGTAGTAGATCCAAGGGAAACTATAACTCCACCTCTTGGAACTTCATTGACATTTATATCAGACTCACTTGAAAAAATATCTAAAGTATCTGGATTTCTAACACCAGTAAATACAACTGAGGTAATGCCTGCAAAAGTATTTTCTAAAATATCAAAGTTGTTATTACTATTATTTGGTGTTGATGGTGCCTGATAAATGTTATTAATAAAGATTAATCCACTAGATCCAAGTGTGCCTATTCCTGTGGTATTTGCTCCACCAACTTTCAAAGTATAAGTTCTCCCAATTCCAGTAAATTCGTCAGAAATATCATCATAAATTTTATTTCCGTCATAATTGGATTTTAAAAACACTCTTCCACTGAACTCAGAAGTATCAAAATCTATGTTATTATCATTTTTTTCAATTTGAGGATTTCCTCTCGGTGCTTCTGTAAAATATATTTCACCTTCAACAATATTGAAAGATCCTTTATATACCCTTACTGTTGTAGAGTCGATATGTGCACTTGCAGAAGTTCCAACATATCCTCTAATAACTTGCACTAGATTTTCAGTTCCATTATTAGTAATTGGTCCAACATTTGTAGTGCCTAATCCTACATTTATTACACCCATATATTCATTATCTATTTTTAAAATATCTTTTGGATTTATAGTAGAAATTCCACTTAAAGAGAATATAGAATTTCCTACACCAATTTGCCCACCATTTCCACTTAAAGTATGGGTTATTTTTGTTGAAGCAATTGGATGTTGAACAATATTGTCAATAGAAATAATAGACTTACTATTTTGTTCACTCATTGTAAATCTATGAGCATTACCTTCTCCCAAAGAGGTAAATGTAGCTCCAATACCACTATTTGCATCAGATTTAGTTGTTGCTACTTGGAAGCTGTTATCCGTCAATTTGATTGCATATACTGTAGAAGGAAGTTCGCCACTTGGAGTAACCATGGCACTAGTGCCAATACCAACAAAAGTGGAATTTGGAGTATAAATTAATTCTTCACCAGTTCTAAAGAAATGATTTTGAATTGTAAATATACCAGTAGATGGATTTAAAATAGAGGAATTATTTGGATTAAAAGTTTTTGTAAAGATAGGAACTCCATTTGAAGATAATGTAAATTGACTTCTGTTGACTCTATCCCCATTAATTGAATTGTAGAAAAGTTCGTTAACACTTTCAGTAACTTTTCCATAAACTAAATCATTTGGATTATTTACTGAATCAACATCAATATAGAAATTTTTACTGAGAACTGAAAGATTTATTGTTCCTGTCCATTCAGAATCTGGATAAAAATTTATAACAGCATCTGATCCATTGAATTCGCCACCAAATGTTCCTATTCCTGCTGCAGTATCTAAAATATCAATATCAGATATCGACAAGAATGGTGATTGCTGAGTATATACATCAGTTCCGTCATAAATTGCCATTAATTGATGGAGTGCTTTAGTAGATCCAATACTAACTTCAACAAATAATTTGGATGCATTGAATAATGTTGAATCTAATGTTAATATTGTTGTTGATGCAGCAGAAACTGTAGATTCATAATTTGAGGTATAGGTTATACTTCTTTCTGTACCTTGAGTTTGATCATCAGCAAGGAATCTATACGTTCCTATTCCAGTAGAAGTGCTTCCAAATCCAACAATATTTGATCTTATGGTGATTTGATTTGAAGAATCATTTGTATGATATAATGATAAAATTCCTCCAGACAAATCAGAATAAAAAGTTCCTATTTGACTTCCATTTTGACTAGAAAGATTAGAAGTCTCTGCATAATATTCTGATAAAAATGTATTTGATCCATCATGAGAGATATACAGTTTTACAAAATTAATTTCATTGGTCACATTATCTGTGATCTGAGAAGTTACAAATAATGATTCAAAATTATTTGAATCAACTTCAATAATAGAAGTAGATCCTATTCCAGTGCTTTCAATATCTACAGATCCTACTAAATTAATGAAACCAATAGATTCTGTCCCTATTCCAATCGTATTACTATTATAATCTTGCTTAATACTCTTAAGATTATAATCAATATTAAATGGATCATTAGGTGTAAATCTCAAAAATACTTCTTCAAGATCATTTTCTACTAATTCAAAAACTCCATATTGAGAATTTGAATTTGAAAGTGATTCGTTTTCTATAATATAAGAGTTATTTCCATTGTTCAGGAGTGTTATTTCAGAAACTTGAATTTCATTATTATCAACATCAGATATTCTAATCAAATAGTTATCATAAGTATTTGAATCTACCAATTTTGTTATGTTTAAAAATTCTGTAGATTCTGATTCTGAATTTGAAAATATATTAGAAATATCGTCCACAGCAAGAACGTCAACACTATCTTTTATTTCGGTAAAATTAGTAAGTCTCTTTGTTTTTAATTTTATAAATTTGGACGGAGAATTTACATCAATATCAACTACATTGTCAAAGTTATAAATTGCATCTACTCTAAGATTATCAGAAATAATATCTATTACTGTTGTTGTTTCATTAATAAAAGAAGTTATTCCAACATTTTTAGTAACCGATGTTATTCCAGTATCCGCAAAATTCTTTAATCCACTTGTATGAACTAAACTTTCAACATACGACTGCTGATCTTTATATGTAATAGGACTTTTTATTGAATAAGATAAATTTTGATAATAATCATTATTTTCTATAACTTGATAGTCTTCATTCAATTTTCCAATATCATCATTCCATCCAATATCCTTTGTATTGGAATAGTTAATTTCAAATACGGCAGAATTTTCCGTTACTTGACTAATTGTTGCTGTGACACCAGATTCTTTTCCCTTAATAATTTCACCAGAACTTAATTGATAAGATCCACGAACCTTTAGATTATTTCCATTAGTGTCAGTAACGAATAAATCTCTTTCTATACCGTTAGTTATAATTTGTTCACCAATAAAAAACTTTGATATAGATGTCAATACTTCAAATATAGGATAATCATTTTTGTTTATAATGTTTGGTACAGAATTTTGAATTGTAACTGCAATTCCTGTATTTGTTGTCAACTCTGTGGCATCAACTACTACTATATCATTAATACCAACATTTTTGATGTAATTACTAACCTTAAAGAACTTATATCCATAATCGGAAGAGTTAAATCCACTTCCATTTGTCCCAAACTTTGTTATACCTTCAATAAAAACTTCATCTCCGATATTAAATGGTTGTGTTGTAAATGATGTGATTCCATTAATCGTTGGTGTTGTTATTACACATGTAAAAATACCCGTGGAAGATGATTCAACACTTATGATGCTTATTCCATTAGTATTGTCCTTAGTAAATAATTCCACACCATTGTCGGGGAGTCCTGTAGGTTGAGTGATTATATTTACAGAGGATACGGAAGCTCCTGTTATTTCTATATCATAAATTCCACTATCTATAATTTCTCTTGTTTCTGAGTTTACTATAACTAAATTTGGATTGGACGTATATCCATCCCCACCAGATTTAACTGAAATGGAATTGATTGTATTTCCATCTTTTAAAACTATTGAAGGTGATATTGAAGATTGTGGAGATAAAGTTTTATCAGAAGAATATGTAAAGGTATCATTTATAACCCTTATCTGATTTAAATCACCAATCGAATTGGATGAAACTGATACAGATAAATTCAAACCATTTTCAGAAGAAGTTGAACTTAATATCGGAAGTTTTTTATATCCAAATCCACCAGATACAATGTTCAGACTTTTAACTGGACCTGTTGCAGAACTAGATGAAGTAAAATATTCTAATGTATCACATTCGGTAGGAATATAAGAAAGTTTTTCTGGTTTTTTATTTACATTTACTTTGAAAGTAGTTGAACCAATACCACTAATACTATAAGAATTATTGTAAATACTATTCGTATATTTTATAGAAGAATAATTTTGAACATCACTATCTGATTTGAGTATAGTTCCTTCCTTTTCAAGAGTATAGAATAATTCTTCTGGTATTTCAGAATTGTAATTTAAAGTTATGCTTGCTGTAGATGTTACTCCCACAATACCTACACCACTAACTAAAAATTCTGTGGTTGATCCTGCAGAAACAAATTCATTATTAAAATGATTGTCATAAAATATTTTAAATTGATATCCAAAAAGTGAAGAATCTGAAACATCAAATACTAGATTGTTATTTTTTGTGGGAAGTAACTGTGGATTTATTAGGGATAAAGTTTGATTAGATGATCCAGATGAAGCAAAACTTACTATAGTTGGGGGATTATTTTGAGAATCTGAATAAGTAGTGCAAAGATTTATTGTATCTTTATCAATTTTATATACAAAATATTCTTCAGAATCACCATCTTCATAAAGAACTTTATCTCCAGTTTTTAACTGATGATTAATGATTGAAATTTCATTTGTTATTGTATTAATTCCTGTAGAATTAAACCCAATTGGATTGATAACAATATTATCAATTTGTGGTTTGTAAACAACACGAACTTTTGTAGAAGTTCCGATACCAACTGAAAGATTGGGTTGAATATCTAAAGTTATAGTATCACCATTTTGAAGTTCGTGTGAAGTAGAGACAGAAACTGTTACCTCATTTTTTTCAACATCTCCAAATATTTGTGTAAAATTAGATTCCAGTAAATACTCATCATTATCAGACCCATTAGTATGGAAGAACAATTCTGGTGAATTGATGGATGTTTTTAGTCCTATTAAACTTGGAGATCTCTTTACAACATAAAGGTCTGTTGAAGATATATTTGTTGTTACTCCACCATCAGTTGAAATTGCTATCGATGATCCGTTTGCGATAAAAGTGACTTTTTGATTGGTTATAAATGGGTGATTTTCTAAGTAAAATGATTTTGTTGGAATGTCTCTTGTTATGGAAACATCTCCATAATCAAATGTCACGGAACTTGATATCCCACTTATAGTACCAACACCAACAGATTCTTTAGGATTGAAGAAAACTTTATCATCAACTATAGAATCAAATTTTTCAATATTATTATTGGTTACAGTAAATGAATCTGGTAAGAATGTTACCGCAGTTCCTACTGTATGAACTCCAACAGAATTAACTCTCAATATATTTTCATTTCTAGTTATTGCAAGAATTTTTAAGATCTCAGATCCAATTTGAACACTACTTCCAATAGATATTGAATCTGGAATTGGTGAAACATAAATTTCTGTTGATACACCAGATGCAGATGTTGTGGACAAACATCTGCCGGTTGAATATGAAGGAACTATAATTTGATGAGTTCCATTTAATGATGATAAATTAGTTGAAAATCCTGAAATTGTTACGTAATCCAAATTTTTTAAATTATGATTTGGTAGTATTGTTACTTTTGTGGTTGTCGCATTATTCCAAATAAAAATACTATTCAAATATGTTAAAGATTCTACTTCCAAGTTAGTAATGTCTTTTCCTTTTATCGAGGAGACATTTACATCTAGACCACCAGATTCTGAACTTTCTGTCGTAAAGTTTAAGGAATCTCCAACTTTAAAATTATTTCCGGAGTTTACAATTTCAATAGAATCTACGGAACCAGACTTTACGGATAAAATTTCAATTTCTTGCTCTAAAACATCATTTGTTTCATTTACAAAATCATAATCAGCATATTGATCGGAAACTTTATATGGGAAAGTATTTCTTAGTAGATTAGAATTATTGAAATCAAAAGATTGATCTAAATCATTATTGGTTGGTAATTTTGAATGATATTCATTTCCAATAAAATATGGAAATTCTGGATTATTTAAACTATCCAGTGTTGCATGATACACATAAGTTCCCTCTGGAAATTCTGCAGTTTTCTCAAATCTTCCATTATATTCATCAAGATCTCCAGAATTTTTGAAAACATAATCTTCAACAAAAAATCCGTTTGCAAATCCTAAAGGTCTATCAATAACATTGGAAACATCAAGGTCATATCCAGATTCTAAAGACTTTATAGGAGATTGTAAATTTTCAGCATCAGAATGCCCATATGGTCCGTAAATAGGATTTCCATCGAAAGACCACCCAATAATTCCAGAAATTGAACCATCTTCACCAAAAGAAGTTCTAAGATTCTCAAAATACTTTGAAATCTTAAATTGTGTTTTATTCTTTCCTTCTAATAAAACTTCTCCAGAAGTAAATCTAGTTTCATTATCATTCAAAGTTAATTTTCTTACCCTAGCATCCAATATTGCATTGTTTCCTGCAGGAATAATTTTAATTGTTGTATTTTGAGAGTATCCAATACCCTTATTAATAACCTTAACTTCTATTATTTGACCATTGGATACAACAGATCTTAGTTCTGCTCCCAATCCAGATCCTGTAGGATCAGTTATAACTAAATCTGGAACCGAATAATATTCGGAACCAACATAGTTTACAATTACACTTTCTATTTGTCCATTAATAATAACTGGATTTACTTCTGCCAACTTTCCAGTTTTTATTGAAATTGTTGGTTTTTTCTCAAAATTTAAAATAGTTGAACCATAACCAGTTCCTGCTTCATACAAATATGCATCTACAATATTTCCTCTTATAGAAGGTGTAGTGACAATTCTCTCATTTACTTGAGAAGTTGTGCCAAAACCAACTACAGGAATGTAATCAATAGAAACAGATATATCAGGATAACTAAAATATTGATATCCAGATCCAGTACTTAAAAATTTTACATAATTTTTCCTTTCAAAATTTGAAGTGTTTGTTCCACCAATTCCAGCATCGCATAATCTAAAGTTGTCATCATCAATCTTTAATACATAATATTGATTTGATGTCGAAAGTCCAGATATTACTGATGAAGACTCGTACTTTACAAGTTCTTCTGTATTAAATCCATGATTTTTGAAATTAATCAAATTATTAATCGTAGATATTCCCGATATACTAACGGGCAATTTTCTATACTGATAACCAGATCCTTGATCTAAAACTTTAATATAAGAAATTTTATTTTTGGATTTTGCAGTGGAGAATTTATGATTTCCATTAGATCCTGAATAAAATCCTACAGGATTTGACTGTGTAATCTGGTCATCAATAGAATTATATAATTTTATTGTTTTATTATTATCAACTTGGACAAAATATGATGCATTGTTTTCTAAATTATTACTTCCAAATGCACCAATTGAAATGCTATCTTTTCCTAAAGAATTATAAATGACTTCTTCACCATTAATAAAGTTATGATCAGTTAAAAATGTAATTTGATTTGTAGATGTACTAACTCCACCACCGTTAGTAAATTCTCTAGAATCAAAAAATACATCTCTAATTCTTTTTGCTAATACAGGTTCAATTACTGCTCCAGAACCATTTCCACCTTCAATATTGATTGAGACGATTTTATTAATATCATAATCTTGTTCATCTACATAAACTTTTTCAATTCCTCCAGAAATAACAGGTTCGATTTTTGCAAGTGTTCCCTGACTAGAAGAAACTTCTAAAACTGGTGGGTTAATAACATCATATCCAGATCCTTGATTTAATACATCAATGGATGATAATGGTCCATAGTAAATGTTATCTAATGATTTGTAATTATTAATTTCTACACCATTTATCAACATTCCAGTTGATCCTGGAATTGTTTTTTCACCAGTCCCTCTTTCAATATTTTTTTGTAGAGGAAATTTTCTTAAAAGTTTTTGGGACGATATTTCTGAACTTCTCTGTGAATATAATACAAATGTATAAGACCCAAATCCAGAAGTTGGAATAAAGAAAGTTAGATAATTTGATGTTCCAAAAAATGATGGAGATGCAAACAATTTAAATGTTTTTGGATCTGATTGAACTTCGACATAATAACTTTCCCCATCGTCTAAACCAATTAGAGAATCTCCAGAAGAATTATAAACAACTCTGTCTCCAGTCACAAAAGGCACATTCACATCATTTAAAAATAATGAATATGATCCTTCAGAAAGACCTCCAATGTTTGCGGTACTTGAAATTGTTACTTTTTTAGTTGAAGAATCAATATCAAGCCTATGATTACTTATAGAAATACCATCTATCTTTTCAGAAGGTAATGAATTAGTGGCAACATAAGCATATTCAGATTCATCTGTATATAAATTTAAAACATCTGAAAGAATAACACTGTTCCCAAATTCTATACTTTCTGAAGAAGCAGATGACTTATTCAGAATTCTTCTTATATCATAGTTTTTGTTTGAATCTAAGGAAGGAATTCCTTCTAAATCAATAGTATTACTAATGCTATCAACATTAGTAATATATGTAAAAGTAGAAGATTCGACTGTGTTATCAGTAGATCTATCAATAAACTCTACTAAGTCACCAACTTTTAAACTTGATTTATCAATTTTTGAAAATAATATAAATGGGTTAGTAATGCCTGAAACTTGATATCTTGTACTTGTATTGTATATCCAAGAATTTGAAAATATTTCTTTATAATTTTTACCATTATTTCTTACATTATCACCAATATTTTTGACATAAACTATATCTCCTTCATCTACAGAAACAACTTCACTTTTTTGTACTATGTTGTTTATAACTCCAAATATTATTAACTCTACTTTTTTTGTAATATCTCCATTTTCATATGAAAAGTAGGTATCATTAGATCTAACATTATCTCCTTTATTGATAGCACTATCAATCCCACTACATCCAAAAAATTGATTTACACTTTTACTAGTATATGAAATTGAATTTGTACCAGATATAAAAGAACCCGAATCAGAAAAACCAATTGTTGAATCGACAGAAACTACAGATGATCCAATAGAAACTGTTTCTAAAGATTTTGTATTTGGTGTAATAATAAAATTCCCAAATACTGTAGATAGTTCATCATATCCAATGAACAATTCAATTTTGTAAAATTGTTTTCCCTTTACAGTGAATGGTTCAACATAAGAAATAGATGCATTTGTATTTGAATCCGATGTTTTGATTAATGTTTGTCCGATAATTTCTATAGGATTACCAGAGATTGCCTCTGCAATTACAATTTCTCTTCGAATGTAATTTGCTGCTGATGATTTTATCAGGAAATTTTCTAAATTAATTATGTCTGGATTTTCCCCAAAAATAACTTTAAATAATATTTTTATAGATTCATCAGTCCCTTTTGATTCATAAAAATTCTTTGCATTTTTTATGAAATTTCCTACATTAAGTTCTTCTACAAAAGTGACTTCTTCTAGTCCGGGAGTGAACGTATATTTTAATTTCTTATAAAATTCTTTTAAGAAGAGGGAACTTAAATTTTGAATAGATGAATTGGCACTATGAGATTGTGAATCTGTTGACGAAAATACTAATTCATTAGTCAAACTATCATGATAGTTTGTTATTCCACTAAATCCACGAATACAACCAGTAAAACTAGTTGCAGTTATTCCTGTATAAGTTATAATTTCATCATCAATTTTAAGTAATCCATACTGATTTGGAAATCCTTTAGTACTTGAAACTTGAATCGTAGTTTCACTAGAAGTTATATCATTCGATAATATAGTGGAATCGACTATAACTTCTGGGGTTAGATTATCTAACTTTAAATACTGATCTAAGTTATCACTGATATCTACAGGTCCACCTTGATATTCTTGTGAGATGTAATATTGTTTTAAAAATTCAGACGCATTTGGACTCTCTTCCAATATAAAACTTGGAAGTTGATTTTCTACAATTTGCTGAATCTTTACTCTGTTATCAAAACCTGTCTGTATCATATTACTTTCTTATTAAATTTCCGTTTGAATAACTTGAAGTATAAAAATCGTTAATAAATCTTGTTCCAGATATTTCATCACCAGAAGCAATCACATCCCTTAACATATTTATGGTACTATTGTTGATATCCAAAGTCAAATAAAGGTCTCTTAATCCGACTATATCATTTGATTCTGGGAATGCTTGAATCTCAATGACCCCACTACTTAAAGATGTTTCTGTAATGTTTATTGTATTTAAAATAATTTCTCCCTTTTCATAATTAACAGTGCCTACATTTTTGGCAGCAGTCACAACGTTACCATTATCATCAATTTTAAATAATGAAAGAACACCAGTTTTTGCAGATATTGATGCTGGTCTATTCAGAAAAACATTACCAGCTTGAGAGGCACTAGTTATACTTGTTTGTCCTAAATTGACATCTGGAGTATCCCTAAGATATACTGTAGAGGATTCTCCTGATATTTTAAAACCACTGGACTTAATGTTGAGACCTTGTGGTTTTATGTGAAATTGATTACCAAAACACAATTCATATTGTGCGAATTTGTTTAAAACTGGTTTTAAATCTCTACGAATTATAACTTTTGTGATATTTGATGTGATTGCAGTGTTTGTATTGTCAATTACTTGTTGCACTTTACTGTATTTGATTCTCCCACCAAACTTGTTTAAATCCAAAGATTTTGAATAAGAAGTTAAAGAATCTATAACATCTGTTCTTAATGAGTCGGGACTTGATACTTGGGAATTGTTATAATAAACCGCACTATCTAATTCCACATATAGAATCTTCAAATCTACTATTTTCTGATTAATTCCAGAGACTGAATATTTTTTAAGATTGGATAAAATTTGAGATTTATTAAAATCAGAAACAAAAGATCCATTCTTCGGTTTTATGCTTATTTGTACAGTTCCAAATTCTGGTGGATCTAATTCTTCCCCACCAACTACGGATACAGACTCAGTGTCAGGATAGATTGTTTTAATAATTGCCTCATAGTCACTTGATGTAACTGCTCTGTATTGTGAAGAATAAATTCTTGGAGCATAGTATTTGATTGAATTTAGAGATTCAATATCAGATCCATTTTGTGATGTTTGGTTAGTCGTAACTATTATTGTTCCTGGATTTATGATTTGTCCATTATCATCTTCTAAAGTACCAGAGAATGAAAATGATGCGGCACCATTTCCATCTTTTCCATCAGTAACAATGTAATTTGCTGTAATAATATTGCCATCAGAATCAACACCCGTTCCCAATTTCTTTCCAATAAGACCATCTCCAAAAATAAGTTCATATTTTTCATCTTGAACTTCTTGAATAAAATAAACTCTAGAACCTGAATTTATATCAAAAATGTTACTTGATAAATTATATTCAACTCCTCTTCCACTATCAGATTCTTTTTTGATATAAACATTCAAAGTTGATGTGTCAATAAAGGAATTGTTTAATATAAATCTCTGATCCAGAGATCCATCATATTCAAATTGTTTTGTTAAGAATGATCCCTGATAAATTGTAATGTTATTAAATGATGCAATGCCAGAAACTACATTTGCGGTAATATTTTCTGGCACTGCAAATGTATATGATGTGTCATTTACACTTCCAACACACACTATACCTGCCTTTAAGGTCAATGTTTGTGTATTTGAGGGTGCTGTTACATTAAATGATATCTGTGCCTTTGATGCCGTTCTAGAACGGGGTGTATATCCGATATTTCTTGCTAAAGATACAACATTTTCTCTAAGAGTTGCCGAATCCAAAAAGGATTCATTTACAACCATGTTAGAGTTAAATGCTGTGATATAAGTATTATATGCTAAAGTGTCTATTAATACTGAAAAGTTAGATCCTTCAAAGTCAAAATCCGTAAACGTAGAGTTGGCACGGAGATAATCTTTGATAGAAGTTTTTATCTGATCAAAATCTAGATTTGTATACTTTGTAAAAGGCATTTTATCTCGTTGCCTCTAGGAGGAATGAATATTCTTGTGTTGGAAACTCTTGACCTACAATATCAAAGATTACAGTTACATTAAATGTATTAGTATCTGGTTGAGGATCTACTTCAACAACTACATTATCAACTCTTTCTTCAAAATTTTCAATTGCGATTAAGATTTGATCCTGAATAATAGATGCAGTACCAAAATCTACAAATTCAAATAAACTTCTTCTTACATCAGAACCCAACAAAGAGTTAAAAAATCTCTCTGTTGGGATAGTTTCTACAATATTTCTTACCGCACGACGAATCGCATTCTCATTTTTTAGGATAGGTAAGTCTTTTGTCACAGGATGAGGCACAAAAGACAAGCTAATATCCTTAAATGATCTAGATATCCTTTGAACTGCCATTGGTAAAGAGTTTTCTTGATTTATTTATATCTTATTCCTGAAGATTCTTCATCCCAGACTTCAAATCATCGTGCATAATTTCTTGAATCACTCTCTCTTCTGGATCATCATTAGTTTTATGTGGTAATGACCAATAGTCTGAAGTTAAACTTGTTGTTCCCCACACTTCTCTCATAATTTCCTTGTTTCTATCGACTGGTGAATTTCCCATTTTGCTCCTGATTGCTAAAATCAGAACTTTTTGAGGGGTTTCTATCCCTTTTTTTATTTATTTTACCCAAAATCCTTTACGCAAATAATCATTATCAGTAATAAAATGATAATGATCTAAATTTTCTGGTTTTTCATTTTCCCAAACTGGGACTGCTTCTATATTATTATACTTAAA
>Ga0208162_1000704_pt1 | contig 18481 bp, 28 predicted proteins | sample CB_VirMetaG_4_FD_184539 | JGI IMG/M metagenome (GOLD analysis project Ga0208162, IMG submission 184539) | Freshwater to marine saline gradient viral communities from Chesapeake Bay - CB_1508_1M Viral MetaG (SPAdes) (version 4) | ecosystem: Environmental > Aquatic > Marine > Coastal | place: USA... | reverse complement strand
ACAAATCCCTTTGAAACACAAACAAACCAAGGAGAAAGGCAAAAAAAGCTTGGGTCTAGTATTCCTGTTGGTGTTCGCCAAGGTTTACTTACTGGGGCTCAGGTACTTAACTCGGTGCTTTCTCCTCAAGGATCACAAACTGGGCAATTTATTGAAACCGGACTGAATGTTCTTGGAGATATAGCTGATACTCCTTCTGGCCCCGTGTATGTCGGTAATGCTGCCGGGGTTATTAGCCAAGGCCTCGACTACGCAACTATGTTTGGGTTTAATATCCCAGGCCGGGGGCTAACAACTTCAATCTCTCCAGATCTACAATCGAGTGAGTCTAAATGGAAGGGTAAAAAAGATGAGATTTCTGTAATTAGCAAAGGCGTTTGGCAATTTCTTTTTAATCCAGAAGAATTGTCATTAAGTGTAGGACCTGACTATAAACCAACAGAGACCTGGGGCGTGCTAGATGACGCAAATGGCGGCAAACCTCTTCACTTTACAAGTCTTAAAAACCCTGAACTAAAGTTCAACAAAGTTCTTCTCAACGGGTACGTATTTGGTCGCCAGGTTGAAAATCTAGAGCAAGGACTCATGGAATTATTCATGAAGAACCCTGCTGGTAATAATCCGCATGGCCCTCAAGTTTTAGAGTTTGTGTGGGGACAGAAAACTTTTGGCCCGTGCGTAATCAAAGATATTCAAATAAAAGAAAAAATGTGGGACAACGGACTTCTTGTGAATGCAGAAGTCTCGTTTACTTTAGTAAAAGTTCCTGAATGGACAATTAATGACGGCCAAGTAAGCGTCTATGACCCGAGCGCACTCCCAACAACCATTGGAGTCGGTACAACTGGTCCCGTTGGTACAGGAACTACGTCTTCAGAAACTAATGCAAATGAACCAAGTTCTGAAGAAAAAGCACAACCAGATCCTGCAGAATCTGAAAAGGAAGAGCAACAAGCATTAAATACTTGTAAAAATATTAGTTCTGACTTAAAAGTTGTAACTCAATTAGAAAATCATATTTCTCAAAATACGAAAGGAAAGTATGTTGGTCCGCTTCTTGGCATGTTTGGAGACGCCGAATATACACCAATTTATCCGGCTAATATAAATAAATATAACAAAATTCGCAATAAATATGCAAATAACTCGTTATATTCTAACGATATAAGAGCCTTGGGGCAACAATGTGAAGCTTCATGGCTGAAGAGAGAAGCAGACGCAGCAAATTATAATGTTAACGCATCTTTTTTAAAGGGCACAGAAAGATGGGCCGCTGCTCTCGAAAAAGCTGACGTTCAGGCAAATGAAAAAATTAAAAAATGTTCTAATTCTCTTAAATATATTGTAAATAAACCATTTACAAAAAATAAATGCAATAATCTACAAACACCCACCGGTAGACAGGGCGGGGGTTGGTTTAATCCAGGAGTTCCAACACAAGGACCGGGCTTATATTAAATAATATCTCATGGCAAATATATCTCTTGACATAAAAGCTAATACACAAAAAGCTCTTGGAGAGTTTAAAAAACTCTCGCGCGAACTTGATAATAAGTTCTTGGTGCAAGGGCTCAAGCTTGATGTTGTCAAGTCGGCATTTAGAGATATTACAAAGCAATTTGATGCAGCAGTAGGCGAGCAAGGATTCAAGACCGCCGAAAGTGGCGCGCAATTACGTAGAAGTCTTGCTCTTAATCTAGTTACATTAAAAAGATTTAGTGGAGACGTTGCGAATGCTGTCTCAAAAGACCTACAGTCCTCTTTACGATCACTTCAAGCCGAAGGAAAAATTGCCGGTGAGGCTGTAAAAGAAGCACTAAACGCCGCAGCATTCTTTGACTTTGCTGGAGGAGAAGCTGAAAGAAGAGCTGCTCTTAAGAGTTTTACAAACGATTTCGCTTTATTCGCCCAACAAACAAAAAACCTATTTGGGTCTTCTGACGCTGGTAAAATTCAAAGAATACTAACAGGCCAGTCAAATGTAGACGAATTATTTGGCCTAGACTTTAGCGCGGGTGGAGCAGTTGCTAATAGACTGAATCAGCTCATTAGAGAAAGAGTAGGTGGAATTGCAAATCTTTCAAGCATAGATCCTAAGAGAAGATCACAAATAGCCGCAGAGATAATAAAAGAATTTAGAAATTCACCAGAGTATAAAATTGCTCAGGAAGAATTCCAAAGAGAACAGCCATTTGCGGCTCTTAGACTAGAGCTACAGGGATTATTTTCTCCAGAAGGAGCATTTGGTGCTCTTAGAGAATTACCAGGAGAACTTAAAGAGTTCGGAACAGACAAGTCAATTCCTCGAACATTATTGGCCGCTACTGGCAAATTACTCCGAACAATATTTGATAGAGAGAAGGGACTGTTTGCAATATTAAATAACACTTTAAAAGAGGTGTTTGGTGGCGGGTTCGATGTTTTAAATATCATTGTTTCTGGTGCAGAGCTCCTTACAACAGGGCTAGAGAAGCTCGGAGAGTTCTTCCAATCGGCGTCATTTAAAAAGTTCTTAAATATTTTTGTTCCGATTCAAGAAGCATTTGATGGAATATCATCGGAAGGTTTCCAGTTTGATAGAGAAAGCATCAACGGATTTATTACAACTTTTTTTGAAGCGTTAAGAAATCTTATTAAGTATGTTAGTGACTATATTGCTAACATTGATAAAGCCGAGCTGGGAGCTATTCTTGGTAATCTTGTTTCTCAGATTGGACAAACTTTAGCGTCATTAGTTCCCCTTGTATTTAATGTAATTGGCGCGGCAATTCAAACAATTAGCTCAGACGGTCTTCTTACTGGTCTAGGAATCGGGGCCGGTGCGCTTGGTATTACCAAACTTGTTAGCTCAATAAACAAATTATTAGGAGGAGATGGATTAACTGATACTATTTTACGTAGTGTAAGAAATCGTGTAAGAGGGGGAAATGGTAGAGACCAAGTAACGGGTCAAAGGGTGACCGGGTTCCAAAGTAATGTATTAAGATACTTAGACTTGATCTTAAGACAATTGGGAGGAGGAACATTTTTTGGTCCAGAGGAACCCCCAGATACATCTGGTCGTCGTCGTCGTCGTCGTTCAGATAGATCCGATCGTACTCGTAGAGGCGAAAGAGTTGGTCGTGATGGTAGAACCTCTAGAGAACGTGCTCGAGATATGAGAAATAGCAGGTTCCGTAGGCAAAGAAATAATTTCCGCTCAAGAACAGCAAACCTTACCAATAACCTCAGAAGTCGATTTACAGAAATTACCAGAAATAGAGGACGTACAGCTTACTCTTCGCCCATCGGCCCTCTTCAAGCTAACTCTGTTGAGCCCTGGGCTAGAAGAGGCGCTCTAGATCCTATAGCCTCTAAAGGAGGACAACTATATACCCCTAGACTGGAGTCTAGTGTAGTTAGAGACAGGTTTTTTGATGCTCGCAACGCCATGTCTCCTTACTCATCACAGCAGGGTTTTTTACGCGGTGGAATAGGATTTAACAAAGGTAACGCTCTTAACCGTGCAACTATAGGCACAGAAAGCGCAGACGTCGCTTCAAGATTTGCAAGTAGATATGGCACTAGAGGAATACTATCAAGAGGAGCAGGCAGATTAGGCAGATTGGGTGGCCCTGTTGTTGGAGGATTGCTCACTGCATTCAGCCTTGCATCTTTATTTGGTGGTAGCGCTAATGCTTCTGAAATGGAAGGAATGACTCAAGAAGAAAAGAATGAAGAGCGGAGAGCACGAGACCGCCAGGTGATTGGTGGACTTGCAGGCATAGCGGGCGGTGCGGCCGGTGGGGCATTACTTGGCTCAGCATTTGGACCTGTTGGCACAGTACTCGGTGGAATAATTGGCGGATTTGTCGGAGAAGAGGCTGTTAAAGCACTTTCAGATCCTGTTATCGACGGTATTGGTAACTTTGGCCGGGCGATTGGAGATTGGTTTGGCGGACTTTGGGAGAGAGCAAAAGGATTATTCGGCAAAGCTGTAGAAGGAATTGTAGGGTTCTTTGGTGAAGAAGGCCCTATTCAATCCACCTGGAGGTTCTTTATAGACATTCCAAATAAAGTCGGAAAATTAATTTCTGAAGGTTGGGACCTTGTTGGCCAAGCATTAAATGATGTTCCTAGACTGCTTCTGATGACGACGTTAGGTCCTCTATTAGGACCAGCGGCTGGATTTTTAGTGGATAGATTACAAGGCAGAGCTCTTGGAGGTGCTGGCCGTGGACTAACTCTTGTTGGAGAAAATGGTCCAGAATTGGTCAATCTTGGTTCTGGAAGTGTTGTCTATCCAATGACTTCTTTTAAAGGACCTAATAGGGAAGGCAGAGGTACTACAATTAATAATGTTACTATTAACATTAACGCACCAGGCGCAGAATTGTTTGCTAACGAGCTATCTTCTATTATTGTTGATAGACTTGATGAGTTATATGAAGAAGAAAGAGCGCTTAGCGGCTCAATAGCATAAAAAAAACAATGGCAAATAATTTCCCCTCTTATCCGTCTCAAATAGACACGGCAGAACTACAAAGAATTAAATCTAAGTTTCAGATCTCTGATAATATCCGCTCAGAGCGCAGCGAATTAATCAAACAACGCCGCGAAAACCCAGAGATTATTAGATCTGGCGAGCTTTCTTCCGATGGGAAGTACGGTTCAAAGACACTAAAAGGATTATCTTATCCGCTCCAGCTTGATGGTAAGGGCGGACTAAAAACCTCGTCTAACTTCTCAAGGTTGTCTGAGCAAATCCTTGAAGTACTTGATACAAAAGTGGGTGAAAGGGTTTATAGGCAGTTCTTCGGCCTCCCTGAGTTGGTATTTGAGACTATCTCTGAGTCTGTACTTGCGTCCTTAATTAAGAAACAAGTCCAAGCCGCTCTGCCATTCGAAGTCGAGTTAGATGTCTCTGTAGAATTAGACGAAGATGGAAGAGCAATAATTTTCATCGGATATTCTTTAGAAGGCTCTGGTCGTTATATAATTAAATACGCAGCTAACAACTAATGCCAAGAATACATAAAAACTTTGCCGAGTTCGGTGCTGATGCGCAGCAGATGCTCATCGACCAGATTCAAACCATTGACCTTGAGAAGATTGGGCCAAAGTCTATTGCCCACGTTGGCAAGACGCTTATCGGCCTGATTAAACAATCTCACCGACTCCAAGAAGAAACAGAGGAAGAAGTTAGAGACAATTGGATCGCAATTCGCGAGCTATCTCACATCATCCTGGTTGAAATATTAAATAAATATAAAGAACTTAGTGCCATGGGCGAAATTCCTGAATGGGAAAGAGCCAATGTCATGGGAGTTCTCACAGAAATTACTAAGGTCTGCCACGATGAGGCAAAGCGTGACGAACTTGCTGAGATAAACTCAGGTAGTATGATAGATGAAAGTACACTAGACGAACTTTTAGGACTATGATGAACATCGACCAGGCTCGCGCCGGTGGCGAAGGAATGATCTCCAAAGCCGACCAAAAGAAAAAACAAAACGACGGCCCACCTATCTTTGAATCGGCCGACGAACCCGTAAAGCTTGTTGTTCCTGAGGGTTGGAAGAAGGCAGAGGAATAGTTTAAAGACAACTATCGCGATTAGCACACTCATGGCTCCGTTGAAAGAAGGCTCGTCTGACGAAACCATTTCTAAAAACATTAGTCAGTTGGTTGATGAGGGTAGGCCCCACAAACAAGCCATTGCAATCGCCCTATCAAAAGCTGGAAAAAGCAAAAAGAAAACGGACATGACTGAAGAAGAAACAAAAAAAGCCGCAATGATGGGCGAAAAGAAGGACCATGATGGCGACGGAGATATCGACTCAGATGACTACATGATGGCCAAGGATAAGGCGATCAAGAAGGCTATGGGTAAAGAAGAAAAGACTTCTGATAACGCAGAAGATAAGGATCCTTGCTGGAAGGATTACGAGATGATCGGCATGAAGAAAAAGAACGGAAAGGAAGTTCCTAACTGTGTGCCCAAAGGATCTAACTCTGAGTATTCTGAGATTAATGTACCCGATGGCTGGAGCGTGAGCGAAAATGTCTACAGAGCAGAATGAGTTTATTGTTCCTGAAGGATGGGTAGTTGACCCGTCCTTTGGCGAAACAGTAGGCCCTAAGATTAAAAAGAAGTCTCATTTAGTTGGCGATCAGGACAAGTCCAAAATGCTCGAGGAAGAAATCGGGGATGACATGGACATGTCTGAAGAGGAGTACACGTTCTGGTGTGAATGCCAAGAGTCCGAAGATGACGAAGAGGAGATGGATTACGCCGATGATGGCAAAAAGTATACCCATACCTACACCGACTCAAAGACAGGGAAGAAACGCAAAGTACGTTACGGAGCAAAAGGTTATTCTATCTCTCCTGGAACCAAGCGCGGGGATAGCTATTGCGCTAGGAGCTACGGTGACATGAAGTCACACAACAAAGACTGTTCTGGAAAGGATCGTAATACACCGATGTGTCTATCACGGCGTAAGTGGAAATGTAAAGGAAAATCTTCATCAAAGGGGTGACAAATTCGCCCCTTTCATTGTATAATTAAAAATAGTACGGAGTAAATCCATGTTATCAGCATTATTCTACGTTTTTGCATTTAGTTCTTGGGGACTCGGGCTTTTAGCTTTTGTTTCTATGATCGGAATAAATGTTGAGAAATGGCAAAAGAAAAAAGAGATCCTTGATTTTGAATTAAGAGAGAAAACAATGTTGCTTGAAAAGCTTAACTCTACAAATACTGCTTTTAACAACTTAATGGGCGCATCGGCTCTGTTCAACAAAAAAGATTCATCGAAGATCCCAGATAAAGTTCGTGAGTTAATGGACTCCAGTCCTAATCACCCAGAAGTTTCAGAGATTGATGGCTCTGATGAGATTATTGGCGTAAGATTCGAGGCAGAAAACTATCCTCCTGGGTTTGATGACGATGAGGAGTGATGATCGATCCGATCAAAATAGATATAAGAGAAATTGAAAATATTGGCCTGAAGATTAGATCCATCGAGATTCCACAAAATTTTCAGGTCATTACGCCTCCGGTTACAACACAAATAGGAATACCGGTTGTAGATATACCAGGTTGTGTTGAAGCAAGAGAAAGCAAAGAAACAAACAATCAATTATTTACTCAGGATCAAAAAGGTAACATAACGCTATGCGACGGAAGCCTACCTAATTTCAATCCTATAAATTTTGAACCAAATCAGATAATTCCCACAAAACCCGCCGGCATAGACACTGGGAAAAAAGAAAAGCAAAAACCCTTAGATACAGAAGCGCTCGCTACACCGCCACCGGCTCCTCCTTCAGCCGCTTCAGTTCAATGTCCTACACCCGCTCAAAAAGCAAAAGAGCCGGTTGGTACATATATTGAAGGATTTAGAAAAAAAGTTACTGGATATGAGTTAATTGGCGATCAGTGTATCCAACGCACTGAAGTTGTTCCTATTCCAGAGCAGATTGCGGCAGGTTTGCCGAGCGGAGGTCAGGTAATGATGACTGGAGGCATTGCTGTTATTGCCACAACATCGGCCATTATGGCAAAACCCCTCGCCGACATTCTTCTCAAGGTGATCAAACCCACTGTGAAGAAAGTAATGAAAAAAATTAATAAGGTCAGAGGTAAGCCAGTTGAAGTACTGTCCACAAATCAACGCAGAGTTGAGCAACGGGCTCGAAACCATGTTATAATGGAGCTGAGACGAACCCTAAAAGGATGAGCTACGACGCCACTGTTGAGTTTAAGTTTGATGCAACCTTCACCCCCACCTATGGGACATCCTCCTGGACTTCAGATGATTTTATCCCTGAAGAGCATTATCTCATCACTGCACCTGCAGCAGATCTTAACTGTAAGCAATATTTCAAGCTTTTTGAAAAGTTTCTCCTCTGTGTAGGAATGGACTCTGCCTCTATTCGCTCTGCTGCTATGTCATTGGTATTCAATGACTGCGTACGTGAAGAAGATCAGCGTAAGGTCTGTAAAGAATACGAACTGACCATGGACGAAGATCTTCACGCTAAGTTCAAAGAATGGAAGGAACTTGGTGATTATAGCAAAAAAGAATTCGGACACATTTCTGATGCATTTGATAGCGCAAATGGAGTAGCATGACCGATTTTCCCTATCCTGATGAAATGTTTGAAGAAGCAGAACGTCGTGAACGTGAAGTTCAAGAAAACATTGAACGTGCAATAGAACTCGATAAAGAGATCGAAGGCAGAGAATCTCTTAAATTATTCAACAACCATGGAGGAACAACAAATGATCAGTAAGCATTGGGACGCGATGAATCAACTAGAGGAAGCGTTCTCTAACATTAACTCTATTAGTTTTATGTTAGAAGAACTGACTGAAGCAATGGACAACAATCGTATGGATGCTGCCCATGACATCGCACATGCACTGAATGCTTTCATGCCAGTATATACTGACAACTGGGATCGTAAGTTCAAACAAGCATGGAATCATGTCGTACACGAATGAACAACTGATTAATGCTCTGGTCAAAGAGTATGAATGGTTATGCCATGATGACTTTGACCCAGACAATGACCCCACACTAGAAGAATACCTTGACAGCATCAAGGATCTATCCTATGATGAACTGGTAGAAGAGACACAGACTGATGATTTCTTCACCCTTGAACTATTCATGAGAGCATGGTTATGACTGAAGACATTGATACTTCCTGGTTAAAACCAATAGAAGATAAAACAAAGCAACTAAAAAAAGAAACAGAACAAATTCGACAACAAATTAAAGACATCCAACAACCAAATGGAGATTTTCTAAAGAACTATCCTGATGTCACCCGTGTAGAAGTGATTACTGGTGAAGGAAGAGAGTTTGTAAGATACGAATGCTCTAATGTTCAAGTATCACTTCAGGATGACGGACAAACACTCAAAGTATTTCTTTTTACGACTTATGACAATCCCTAATTTTAAATCACAACACGACTGGGAAGCATTTACCCAAATCTTTGATAGTCAATGGCATTGTAAGCGAGCACTGCTAAATCGCGTCAAGGATGATCTGTTCCCTGGATACAACTGGGATCAACTTCAACCACATACAATGGAAGTCATCAATGACATGGTACAATCTATGTTGTATGATGTAGATCGTCAGTTCAAAGAAACACACCAGGATTACAAGACTGATGATGATGAGTTGTTCATCCCTTATCGCTCTTTCAAAGAGAACGTTACAGAGGCTCTCAAAGAGGCATTAAATAATCGCGAACAATTTAATGGTCTTGGAGATAAATGACAGTACCTTTCTTTGTTGAAGAACCCATTACTTGGAAGAAAATAGAAGTTCCTTATGACATTGTACAATATTGCGACTCATTTACTCTAGACGCAGACCGCAAAGATTTGCGATATATCGACTGCGTTTGGATGCACATGGGATATTACGGTGTACCCAAAGATGTAATGAAAGAAGTCAGAGATGAATGGAATCCATCTATTGTTCCTCTATTTGAATAGGCCCGCCCAAATCCTCCGCTTTTGTTGATGTTGGAATCGAATGTCTGTGCGGTTTAATGTGAGTTACGTTTTGTACTACTACATCCGCGCAGACTTTGTAATAAGGAGATCTAGGATGGAATGATATGCCTTGTTTGATAAGTTCTCCGCAGTTTTTAAGTCTTGCAATCTCAAAATCTAATCGCTTATTTGCAGTTGCTTGCTTCATTAATTCAATGTTAGCAGCAGCTGCTTCTTTACATTGATCCTGTAGTTTTTGATCCAAAGGGCGGGACCATGTAGCAGAGAAACCAATGCCTAAGTTGTAGTTATCTTTTTGTCCAGTTCTTACAGGAATACGATAAAGCACAGACCCAGGATTATCAGGGGCACCATCCTCATCGAGATCCCGCACATCATACACAGGATCGTAATAATATGGCTCGTATGGTTTGGTAGCAGATGCACTTCCCGTTACGTAAGGAGTAAAGTTTAGAGTGGGTCCCTGACACTGGATCCCAGCCCCATAGGTGTTTGTAATGTAGGGTCCTTGTAGAACTTGGATTGCCTGATTTGTAACACTGCCTGAACTATTAGCAACAGGAGAAGCCGTGGCGCTAACTCCACCCACAGTTTCAGCAAATGCTTGAGACGGAAATAGAGATCCAAAAAGAATCGCTCCTATTACTGACTGAATATTGAAGTAGTGTCTGTTATACTTTTTACTTCTGTGGTTCTTTGAATTATTGTTTGATTGCTTAGACCTGGACCCTGATAGGTTTCTGTAAATTGAAACGCCGCTCCAGGCGTTGTCTGGGTAAACTGAGGTTTGCTCATTACGCCTGTCCATGTAGAAGTTACTCCGTCGATTGTTACGCTAGTGGACCCAGTACCAGGCGATAGACTTTTGTTTGCTGTTATACCAGATCCTGTTACAGTATACTGGTATCCAGTATTATAGTCCATCGAGTTAATAGTCTCTGTAACTTTACTCGTAGTTTCTGTATGAGATGTCATACTGCCTTGAGTAAAATTTGGAACGACTGGTACTGCACCAACGGGCTGAAGATACCCGTGCACCATACCTAACATTAAACCACAAATTACAGATTTATCCAGGCTAAGCATAATTATTTTTATTTAATTGTGATTTCAGATACAAATTGTCCGGTTGCTGTAGTACCAGGACCACCTGCGGTTAGTGTCATAGTACCACTAGTGTCAATAGTACCTGCCAAAGTGCCAGCAGATCCACCAACTTGAGTGGTTGTATTACCATAAAGGTTTGGTGTATCAAATCTACCGTTACTAGACAGTTGAGTTTGTGAAGTCACCAAAGCATCACCTTGTGTATAGGAAGCGTTGAATGAAAATGCCTCCCCTGCTGTTGCCTGTGTTGCTGTAATTGTTGAGGAAGCAGCAGTAAAACCATCACTGGTCATACCGATGGCATTACCTACAACGTTTGCAGTAGATCCCCCGTCAGAAGTATTTACATTGTTTCCTGAAATAGACATGGAATGTCCAATTCTAGTGCTTTGTACAGCAGGCCCTTCAACGGTCAGTTGGACTGAAGAAGATATTTTATGAAGAAGATTAGCGTGAGCTGGGGTAGCTAATCCCATCAGCGCTAAAGATGCAATAATATATTTTTTCATGATTTCTGGATATTTAGTGCACTATCCATATGTCTTTAATCGAAAAATGTTTAAATATATTATACGGAGATCTTTAATGATTCCGTTACTATTTGTATTTCTATCCCACGCTCATTTGAGGTGGCTACTAACATGGTACCCTTACACGCACATTTTGCTGAATTTTTTACGCCTTACAGACCGCATACAATTGGGTTTGATCAGCACTTTACAACATTAGATAAGATTACAAACGCCTCGGCGCCTACGTTCCCTAAGTACAACGTTTATAAAAAATCCGAAGACTCAGAAGAGTACTACGTTGACTTTGCAGTAGCGGGATACACAGAAGAAGACCTTAAAATTAAATCAGAAGGTCAAGAATTAACAGTCGAAGGCAAGATAGATGACAAAGATGATTATATCTATCAGCACCAAGGAATCGCTAAGCGATCATTTAGGAAGGTGCTATATCTAGAAGATAATGTATACGTAGAAGACGCCAAATTACAGAGTGGTATCTTATCCATCCGACTCAAACGAGTAATCCCAGAAGAGCAAAAACCAAAAGAGATTAAAATTAATTAAAGATCTATTTACAACTTATGCTCCTTGTGATAGAATGTTCCTATCCCGAGGAGCATTTTCTTTAAATGAGCACGATCAGTAAGCTAACCGCGTCGCTAAAGGCAATTATTGATAACAACATTAAGCACTCGGTTTTTATCTGGGGAGCCCCAGGTATTGGTAAGTCTTCCGCGGTGGTGGACGTTGCCAAACAAAATAACCTTGAGCTGATCGACCTGCGCATTTCTCAACTTGCTCCTACTGACATTCGCGGGCTTCCATTTGTTAAAGATGGACGAGCGCATTTTGCTCCGCCTTCTTTTCTTCCGATTAAAGGTGAGGGAATCCTATTCCTTGACGAGCTAAATATGGCCTCGCCAAGTGTTATGGGAATTGCTCAACAACTTATTCTTGATCGCCGTGTTGGTGACTATGAAGTTCCTGAAGGTTGGTTTATCGTTGCAGCCGGCAATAGGACCGAAGACCGAGCTGCTATTTCTCAAATGCCAGCTCCTGTTGCTAATCGTTTTATTCACTTTAATATTGAGCCAAACCTCGACTCCTGGAAAGAATACGCCATCAAGAAAGGAATCAACGAGCAAATTCTTGCCTTTATCAACTTCAGGCCCCAGCTCCTCTATAACTTTGAGCGAAGTCAATCTGCTTGGCCATCACCACGAAGCTGGGAGTTTGCCGACTCTTTGCTCGCAATTGACTTAGATATCGAATCCGCCGTTGGCGCAGGTGCGGCTTCTGAGTTCTATGCTTACCAAACAATTTATTCTGAATTGCCAGACGTAGAAGGTATCTTCAGAGGTGATATTGTTCCCGTACCTCGCGAGCCGTCGTTGATTTATGCCGTTTGTGGTGCAATGATCAATCGCGCCAAGTCTGCTGAAGATTTTTTCAGGGGGATGAAGTGGTTGATGCAAGGAACCACAGAAGATTACGTTGGTTTGTATATGAGTGATGCCTTGATTTCGATCAAAGCAAAAAACATCCAAGGCGCTTTTGTTAAAATATTGGCAAAAGATCCTGAGTCTAAAAAGTTTATGAATAAGTACGCAGACCTTCTCCGATGAGTAATTTTCAAGAAAAGTTTGTAAAGTCTCGAGTAAAACTACTCAAAAAGTCTCCGTTCTTTGGAACTATCCTGCTCCATACAGAATACAAACTTGACGATGATATTCCAACAGCGGCAACTGACGGTGATCTATTGCTTATTAACGAGGAATGGATATGCAAACAAACCGAAGACAACTTCAATGGAGTGCTGCTTCACGAGATTCTGCACATGGCCCTGGAGCACATCGAGCGGACTAAAGATCTTGATGATTTGATGTTATGCAATATTGCCGCAGATATCGTTGTCAATGGTATTATCAAAGACAATCGGATCTCTCTACCTAATGAAGCAATATACGATGATGATTTAAAACACCTAAGCGTAAGAGAAATATACTCTATTCTCAAGGAGAAACAAGCAGAAAACGAAAACTATCTCAAGGAGAAATACGGTGACGGTGACGTTAATGAATGCCTGAGAAAAGATAAAGAAGTAGAAGGCGCTGAACAACGCGGCTCTAGTAAAGAATCTCATGGTAAATCCAAGTGGAAAAATATAATTCAAAAAGCAAAAACAATCTCCCAGATGAAGAACGCCGGGGTTAGAGGCTCAGGCTTAGCAAGAGTATTTAAAGATTTACTTGAGCCCACAATCAACTGGAAAGATGCACTCTATAAATACGTTACTCATTCTCGAGCTGATTTTGAGGGTTATGATAGACGTTTTGTGCATAACAACACTTACATCGATGACGTGGGAGGTAATAAAGTCCACATCGCGGCGTTTGTAGATACATCTGGGTCGGTTGACGAGGACCTTCTGACAGAGTTTCTTTCAGAGTTGTTCTTTGCAATCAACTCCACCAGAGGCACAACTGGCCAACTCTATTACTTCGATACAGAACTCTATCCCCAGGGTAATATTGAAGAACTAGATGGTATACCCAAACCCGTAGGATACGGAGGTACAAGTTTTGTACCCATCATGGAAGAAATAGAAAAGCTATCTGCTGACAACGCCCATGTAACTACTCTTGGTATTATTTACACCGACGGCTATGCACCAATGACCTGGAAAGAACCCGAAGCATCCTTGCTTTGGTGTATATCACCAGGTGGTATTAAAGACGAAGAGGTTAAGTATGGCGAAGTGGTAAGGATACACAAGTAGGGTTTAAAGTGATATATAAATAATATGTAGAAATGGCGTTTTATACTAACCCAAATAACCCGCATCCAATCGATGATGCAGTTAGCGTATCAAATAATCGATACTTTAATGTCATCCAAGTTGCAGATAGCAACGGTATCATTATAGATCCGTGGGGCTCTAGTTCTTCTTCTGCTGCAAATAGCACGGATGCATTTGGTAGAATGAAGGCATCATTGCCATTTACTCTAGGTGATTACAAACATTATCCAGGCGTTGAATATAACTTCAATGATGTAGAAGAGAACGGCGGAAGTGTAACTATCAATAGCACCGCTGCCTCTGCCACTCTTGCAACAACGAGTAATTCCAGCTCGTTAGCAATTCACCAAACAAAATATTACCACCCATACCAACCTGGCAAATCTCAGGAGATTCTTACGTCGTTTGTTTTAGGATCTGCAGAAACTAACGTAATAAAAAGAGTTGGTTATTTTGATGATGCTGATGGACTTTTCTTACAGCAATCTGGCAATGGCGAACTATCTTTTGTTGTAAGATCCTCCGTGGGCGGAGTGCTTGGCGATAATGCAATAACTCAGGAATTCTGGAACATTGATAAATGCGATGGTACAGGTGATTCAGGTTTTGATCTCAATGAAACTAAAACTCAGCTTCTCTATATTGATTTTCAATGGTTAGGAGTTGGTAGAGTTAGATTCGGGTTTGTTCATGATGGGAAGATAATCGTTGCCCATGAGGAGTATCACTCCAATGTGCTATCTACAGTGTACATATCAAATCCCAACCTTCCTATTCGAACAGAGGTTAGAAACACTGGGGCGACTAATGGTTCTTCTATGGATCACATCTGCTCCACGGTTATTAGCTCTGGTGGGTACTCAGAAACCGGGGTAGATTTTGCAGCAGCAAATTCAACTGCTCGAACAACTCCGGCGGCGGGAGGTACACCGTACCCCGTACTGGCTATTCGCCTTAAAGACTCATTTAAAGGCCAGCCTAATAGGGCATCAGCTCGTGTTAACAATGTCTCTCTATCTGTGGAGACGGAGAGTGTGCTTTATAAGTTAATAAAAGTAGAATCTGAGACAGATCTTACTTTCCAAGGAGGAACTGCAGTATGGACTTCTGCTGATCCAGAAAGTGCTGTTGAGTATTGTGTAAACGCTATTACATATCAAAATGGCAGCGTGCTTAACGCTGGATTTATACCTGCCGGTTCTTCTCAAAACTCTTTATCTCCTGGAAGCTTTGGAGAGATTTCTCAATCAAAAAAGAGCGCTATAATGCAAAATTACGACTCCACTGATTCTCAGATCTACGTTGTGTCTGCGCAAACTGTAGCCACGGGAAATAATGTTATTGCTAATGTATCCGCTGCGGTACAATGGAGAGAGACATACTAAGTTTAAAGTAGGATATTATATCTCATTGCCATGGCGCATCCCACAAGTAACTTTTTAATTCCAGATCATGACTTTCAAGCCCACTCTGGCATGACAGCCAACCACGGCCCTCTCGTGATTGAGTATAAGCGTGGTGGACCTACAGGGGAACTTCTTGCCACTGAAACTATTACATATGATGGAAATAATCAGATTGCCACAAGACATATTGTCTGGGAAGTCTGATCTGTGATAGAATAGAGGGGTACTAATACTGCCCCTCTTTTTTATGTCCGTAAAATTAATGTGGGTAACTCCAGACGCCGAACATTTGATCTCGGATATGGCTCGTGTTTCTAATCCCTCTAACCAGGGTAACTATGAAACTGCAGATCGGCTTATCCGTTATCTCATCAAGCATCGCCACTGGAGCCCATTTGAGATGGCGTCAATGTGTTTGGAAATCAATACAACCCGAGGTATTGCAGCACAGATCCTTCGTCATCGTAGCTTTAGCTTTCAGGAGTTTTCGCAGCGATACGCAGATGTTAAAGAACTAACAAACATTGCGCTTCCCGAACTTCGCCGCCAAGATATAAAGAACCGTCAAAACTCCACAGACGACCTAGAACCTGAAGTTGTAGAAAACCTGAATAACAAAATCTCAGTCTTGTTCGAACAATCGAATAATCTTTACAATGAGCTTCTGGAGAAAGGTGTCGCTAAGGAATGCGCTCGTTTCATTCTTCCAATAGCCACGCCTTCTAGGCTTTACATGACTGGCACTATTCGTTCTTGGATGCATTACATTGATCTCCGATCTGCTAATGGTACTCAAAAAGAGCATATGGATATCGCCCTAGAATGTAAATCCATCCTAGAGCGAGAGTTGCCTAACGTTTGTAAAGCAATGTGGGGAGAGTAATCACTCTCCTTCTTTGGGGGTTGGGAACAGAGCAACCTCTAATTGAGCAACAACTAAGTCATCGAGGTCGTTGTCAGTTTTAGCAACAATGCGCTTAAGGATTTCAACCACAAGACGCTTAGCCTGTTCTGATTCAACGGCCTTCATTACGATGCCTTTAGCAACGGGAAATAATACGGCCCACATAACAATATATTGATAGATAATATCAAAAGTCTATAAACGATAAAATAAACTTTTTACGTTTGACAAATTATGTCCCCCCAAATTGTGACACCCGCCCCGGCCAAAAGTCCCGTTCCTTCTGGCCTAGGTTAAATTTGCCCGGCCTTAGTGCACAGCGCGCTTCCAGGCATTGCGTCGCGGGGCGCCAGGAAACTATGCATATCTCCCCATCACCCAAATAAAAACCCACCGCCAAATGGGCTTTGCGGATTACCCCAAGTCACCAAATCCCCGCCCAACTCACTAACATTCTGCTCCTGCCCAAAGATCGATGTCTGAGCCGCACCGCCAAGATCCCCAACCGGCAACTTAATCATGTACGCCGTGCCTGGGGGAGCGATATACACGGTCTCTGTCGTACTCCCTTCTCCCGCCCCAGATGTTTCGTCCCGGCTCACAAGATCCGGTGTGTAGTAATCTACCCCGTCGATTGTATACTTCCACCCATTACACGGAACAAATCCTTCGGGGGTGTGGTCGGGCCATTTTGCCTTTTCCGTGCCTCTTTCGCTTATCTTATACCACGGATACGCAATGACAGAATACATCGGCACCCCGACTTCTCTCTGGATTGATTTAATGAAGTTGTTAGTTTTTGACCAAGTGGGTGGAGTTAAGGCGTCAATGGGGTCAGTGTCTTTGAATAGGTACAATTGCTCATCGACGTTAATCGTGCCCTCCTCATCGACAAATAAGCTAAGCTTCGATATATCCTCAGGGAAATCTTTTAGGTCCGTGGGCGGAGTAAAGTACGGGCCCATCCCCCATGAAAACGTTCGGTTTGAGAGAATAGAAGAGTCGTCGAATAATCCCATGATATTTTGTTAAATTAGTTGCATAATCCACTTTCAACCCACGAGCTATGAAATCAGGTGACAGAGTTATTGTGAAAGTTGGCTCAGCCAACAACGAAAGACTTCCTGGAATTGTTAACTTCTATGATAAACAAATGGGGTATATGACCGTGACGGTGAAGTACGGCACTTACCATCGCTCTCAAGATGTTAATGTTGTATTTGTGAATAGGGATGAGATAAAGAAATCTGTAGAGTTAAATGAGGATTTTGGTTGGTTGGTTTTTGGCAGGGCGGTAGAGGCCGGCGAAGATGTCCCTGAGATGATTGTGGTTAACTCATGTGGCGCCAAAAGAGCCGGAAACTCTCAAATAGGTACAAATACCTATGGAGGTTGGGTGCGTCTGGGCCCGCCGTTCATCTCAGAGAGGGAAGCGCAAAGCTTCATCAACCAGTTCCAGAACCGTCCACCCGCCCATCCACCGGGCCTCTGGCCGTGGTAATATAGCTATATTGACCCCAGAGATGTCTATGCCTGCCAAGAAAAAGCGCCGTGAAGTCGATCCTGTCCGGCTCAAGACCTCTATAAAAGAGTTACTTATCCGGCGCTATGGCGAACACGGGGAGTTAGTCCCTGAGCTCGGCCTACCCGACGACGAAAAAATCAAAAATCGTTGCGTAGAGCTAATTAACTTCTACAAAACAACCTGGCCTGATGCTCAAGGCCGCTCACCTCAATACAACGTATTTTACGTCATGGCGCCTTCCGGCTATGCCAAAGACTCCCTTGAGTTAGACAAACTCCTCCACGAAGAAATCGCTGCAGCAAAACGTCCCGCCACACGGCTCAATCGCGAGAACCGCGCACTTCAGCTCATTGGGGAGATCTTTGACCAAGGATGGCGGAGGGATTGGAGGACGGGGGAAATGGTGATTGAGGCACCTCCTAAGCCTAAAGTATGGACAAAAGAAGAGAAAGAAGCCCATCGCAAACAATCAAGAATGATTGCGGACGCAATGTGGAGGAGAGGAAGCAGGGACTCATAAATGCATAGCTCATGTTGAACGCTATCGCGCCCGGCATTTTAAAAACTTTAGTTAGTTAGTAATTACATGGAAAACCAACCGACCACTTACGACAATTCATTCATCATTGAGAAACAACGCTGGGGGACGTATATCTCAAAAGACTTAGAAGGCAAACCGCTGGTGACGTCTCTTACCGAGGAG
>Ga0208162_1000700_pt1 | contig 18516 bp, 23 predicted proteins | sample CB_VirMetaG_4_FD_184539 | JGI IMG/M metagenome (GOLD analysis project Ga0208162, IMG submission 184539) | Freshwater to marine saline gradient viral communities from Chesapeake Bay - CB_1508_1M Viral MetaG (SPAdes) (version 4) | ecosystem: Environmental > Aquatic > Marine > Coastal | place: USA... | reverse complement strand
AGAAAATTGGATAAACAAAATAAGGGGTAACAATGGCTAAAGAAAAACAATATATTAAATACCAAGCAATCGTAGTTCTGGAAACTGAACTAGATGATGATTCTATTATTACCATGGCGGAGGAAAGTTGGTCTAATGATGAAATCATTGGTTATGCAAAAGAACATGGTAAAGGAAGGATAATCCATGATAAAATGTTTCAATCAATGAATAGTCCAGATGACATTGAGTTTCTCGGCTAACAGTTTAAGCTAGGGAGAACGAGTTTATATTACTCTCTTACTCCCCCTAAAGATGTTCTCTCTAGCTTTCTTTATCTAAAAAGACACCCAAACCAACCAACAAAAAATGTTTATGCTGCATACCCTTCTTTAACTTTCTAACCATAACTTTTTCATTGTGCTTGGCACACCAAATAATATTTTTATCCATTAACACATTAAATCCCTTGCTCATGGTTACTTTGCTCATGCCACACATTAAACCATAATAACTTATCGCATCATGGCTGCTAAAACTCATGCCGTACCTCTCACACAGACACCATAGAATGACTTTCTCTCTACTGCCTATATCATTCCTACCAACTTGACTTCTAAACCACTTCCAGACTGCCCTCTTTAGCTTGGGATAGCTTTCCTTATACTTAACAGCTACACCATAACTAATAAGCCCACTTTCAGACGGATTTTCTATATCTTCGACTACTAGCCACCACCAATCATTCAACTAAGCAACCTCCCTTAACATTCTATGCCTACGTTCCAGATACCTATTCAATTCTTGCAAGGCAACCTTCGTTGGCTCGTAAACTCGCCAACGCTTATCCTTCTTGCATTGTTTTTTAATCATGAACTTCTTGTAAATATAATCTTCTAACACACTAGCTATTGTTGACCGACTCCCTAAACCACTATGCAGCTGCTTGACCAGATTCTCAAAATTTATACTTCTACCCTCATGCAAGTAAGCAATACTTACCTCTATCAACACCATATAATGCAAGGGACTTTCTTGCATTAATCTAATAACCTCACTTCTATATCCTTGATTGGCATGATCTCTCAATGCAATCAATCTATCTCTTAACTGCTTCATTGTATGTCACCTCCAATAATTGATTCATGTATGCATTCATTACCCCAATACAAGTTAAATATATCATTAAATATTACTGATACTTTCAACTAAGGATTGAGACTAGAAATGCTCCGCATTTCTGTCTCCAATCTTGTATAATAGTATAATAGGATATTAGGAAAGGCATATATCCTAGAGAAGTAAACCCATATATCCTTTAATAGTAAACCCATATATCCTAAGCTTTTATTATTTTTTGCTCTTTTTATCCTTCTTTTGGTCTTTATTTTTTGCCTTTTTCTTACTAAAAGCCATATCCCACCTATCGCTATAAGTCTTTTTATCAACACTAAACGGGCGAGGCATATCCCCTTTTCCCGACATAACTATTTCTCCTTAATCCCATTCAAAGGATTGTTTTTTCTGGTCTAATATTTCTAAAACTGCACCCTTTCTAACCAAAGTCTTAACGCCATAATCAACGTTACCAGAATTAGACTTAACTAAAGATGCTTTAACTACCGCCATGCGGTCTATCTCCATGCCTTCTTGTAAACAAATACGTTCACAAGTAGATTCATCAGCTAACCACATAGCTATCGCAAATCTAACACTATCTGTGATACTTGATGCACCTCTTATCTCAGCCCTATGCGATAGAGCATCATCAGAATCATTTGTAAGAGCAGATTTCGATAAATGATGCACAGTTAATGTAGTAACACCAAGTCTGGCACTTATATTCGCACAATAACTACCCCATAATTGGCCTACTTCATTACTTGAACTGATATTCCCTGTTGTAAATGCTTGTAATGGATCAAAAACAACCAACTGCAAGTTACTAATAGTCTTTAATTCGTCAATCAACTCACTTGCAATAGGCGTAACTCCTTCTTCTCTTAATAAAATCATTGGTTCTTTTTGTTCTGGAATAGGAAATACATAAACGTCATACTCACTTTGAAATCGCTTTCCTAAAGGATCAAGACTATCAATACGTCTATGAACTTCATGCAAATCATCTTCAGCTGCAAAAATAACTGTTGAGCCACGTTGCATGACAGGTTTACCCCACCATTGACCACCTGTTGCAATTTGCAACGCTAACTGAATCATGCTTAAACTTTTTCCAACACCACCCACAGCTGCAATAATTCCGGGTTTACCCAATGGAATAAAACTATCAACTAACCATTCAATTTCTTTTGGTTTTTCAACCAAGTTTCTAATTGCATACTGTCTTATGTTTAATTTTGATTCTAAAAGCTCTAATCTTAATTTTTCTAAACCTTCTTCAACATATAAATCATTAAAATCACCAATGATTGAGGGTAGTCTTACAATACAATTATCAACTGCATTTGCAGTCTCATTTGCACACCTTTGACCAACCCCAGATGAATCATTATCTAAACAAATAACAAATCTAGCATTAACACCCACAGAACGTAGTCTCGTCAACGCTGAGACAGTAAAATTAGCAGAGAATACCACGACTACAGGTAAGTCTAATAAAGCAATAGACGAACCCGTAGCATAACCCTCAACTACATAAATATTTTCATGGTTATACAGATCATTTACATCACAATTTATTAAAAAAATATTTCCTTTGATCTCTCCACCACCAACAAACTTTTTACTTCCGTCTGGAAAGATATATTGTAGTGACTTTATATCTTTTGCTAATGTTCCATTATCATTTTTAGTGATAGAATACACAGGAACTAGCAAGTTACTATTTGTAGTTTTTAACCCGTAATTATTAACCTTTTTATCTTTAAGATACTTATGCTCCGTAACCTCTTCAGCCAAATTAAATTTTTCTTTGCTATAAACAGCGACCTCTTTATGCTTTTGTTTTTTAGCTTCCTCTCGCCTTTTCTTTGCCTCTTCCAACTTGGCTTGTAAGTCTCGCTTTTCTTGGACGGACATTTCATTAGGATTAAAAGAAGTAAACTTCCATTCTTGGCTAGTTCGCCAATTACCATAAATACATACAAAGTTATTATCTAACTGATTGTAAACATAATAACCCGATCTCTCGCCAGACTTATCTGGTCTTGTATTAACTGTTGCCATTACAGGAACTCTAACCAAGACTCCTGTTGTATCTATAAAATCTACAAGCAATCCGTTAGCTTTCATCTCGCTAATTAAATCTGTGATACTTTTAGATGTTCCAGAAAAAGCAAAGTTTTTATCTACGACAATACCCTCGTTGCCATAATATTTAGTCAGATCAACCATCGACCTGTGCCTTAGAATGATTCAAATAACTTGTAATGAGACTTCTAACAAAGCTCACTCTATCGTCTTTAGTCCATTCGTGTAAAACGTATGATTTATTTTTTTTAGATAATTCTAAATACCTATCTTTAGAATCTTTTAGTGCAACCGATAACAATTCCTCATTGATTTGTGCGAAATTGGTAATACCCTCCATTTTTCTACCCTCCTTGATTTTTTGTAAATGTTCCATTGAACAAGCACCCTTGATAACCCCGTTGCTAATATGCAATAGCGGAGAAGCCAAGCCATGACAGTAATAGCATAAGCTTGGCCTCCGATATTTAAGATCATCATAATTAAAAAGGAATGTCGTCATCAGTTAAGACATCTTTAGGATCAACATGATCTGCTGAAGTTTCTACAGCTTTAAAAGAAAATGGTTTTATAATATTTCTTTCTTTGCCATTGTATGTTTCAACATCTACATCAGCTTTAAATGATGCATTTAAAAATGCTTCTGTGTCTTTAATTGAATTAAGACCAATCGCATTACCCATGTTGCTAATAACTTTATTACTAAAGTCTATTGCCTTTTCTGAATGAAAGAATAATCGCAGCCAGATATATTTATTAGATACTTTTTCTGCAAACTGTAATGTCACACCATGAGACACACCAGCTTCAAACTGTTCCTCACTAATACATTTAAGTTCATAAGTATCTGGTTTAAGAGGAGTAAAGTCTATATCTTTTCTTTCCTCCATTCCAGCTTCAATAGGTTTACCCTCATTAAATTGTGTTAAATCCATTTTTACCTCCTAAGAAAAATTTAACATTAATAAAATGTTACAAAGGATCATATTCCTCGTAACTGTTTGCTCGATCTACTTCTTCTTCAAGTGCATCAACAATGTCTGCTAAGACTTTGTTAGCACCCAACGGGAGAATAAAATCATCATCTCCGTTTATGTCCTTAGCTTCTTGAACTAAGATTTTAGCTTTCGTTAGATAGTAAATTACCTTTTCGTGCTGTGTACTCATTTTGCCGAAATTAACTTACCAATGTTTGTCCAAGTTTTCTCTGCTCGTTCAATGAAATCATCTCCCTCTTCAACCATTTCAATAGTTTCTGGAAGTCCATATCTATTTTTAGCAACACAGCTTGGATTTTCTGTCGTTACTAAAATTCTATTTGTCTGAACAGTTTTACTTGTCATACCTTTTGCACCTTGCACTTTGACTGTACCCTTCTTGTAATTTAAGAATAAACACATATCGCAAGTCTCTAAAACTAAAGCTGATGCTGATTTATACAACTTCATTTCATGTCTATCGTATGGCTCAGTTAATGGATCGTGAAATGTTTTAATCTGGTTATGAGCAATTAAAATAATTCTCATACCTTTGTCATTTCTTAATCGTTGAACTGCATCAAGAAACTCTCTCCAATACTTTAGACTTTCAGAATATCCTTTGCCAAAACCAAATGCATCAATGCTAGGTTGCTTTCCAACCTCACAAGTCTTTGCATGGATTAATGGCTCTAAGTGATCTAATGAATCTATAACTAATGTATCAAAAGTTCCTTTGTCTAATTTATAGATATCCCGTAGCTTATCCATAAATTCATCATACGTTTTAATTAAACCACTATGAGGTATTTCTCTTTTGTTAGTCAAAATACCAAGACCATCTTCTGTTTGTAAGACAACCGGATTTTTACTGCCTACTGCTAAAGTAGTTTTACCCAGACCGCTTGGCCCATAGATAATCGTAATAGCTGGTTTTAATTTACTCTTTTGTTGTATCCACTCTAAAGACATTATTTAACCTCTTTAGTTACAGTTTCTACAACTGGCTCTTCGACTGCCTTTTGCAATAAATCGCCATAATGTTGTCTAAGAATGTTTAACTTTTCTAATTCATTATTAGCATTAAAAGTTAGCTCATTAATTTGATTATTAATAAGTTTTAATTTACCAAAGACAACTTTGTTATCATCAGATAGATCATCTACCTTATACTCCGTACCATTTTCTTCGAAAGTAAATGTTTCGGATTTTTTTACTTCGTCACTCATTTGTATCCTCCTTTTGATTAAATGTTTGACATTCAGATTTGTAAGCACAAAACTTACACCAAGTACCAGCATTGAAACTTGGCTCTTCTCCAAGTGCTTCATCACAAGCTGGTTTTAGAATATTGAAACCCCAATCAACAAGATCGATAGCTTGAATATCCCAAGTTCTTATTTGCCCTTCTTTATGAAAGGCCTTTTTGTTAGGTTGAATTATTGTTAATTCTAAAACTGTATCTTCGTTTCCATATCTGCTTAGAGCTGCAAGAGCATATGTCATTAACTGCTCATTGAATCTTACATCTACTGGCCATGCACCAGACTTTAAATCTGCTATGACCATTCTATTGCCTTCGCCTAGAATGATTGCATCAGCTGTACCCCAAAGTTCATCATGTATTTCGTTAGCGTAAACTTTTTCTTCTATTAATAACTTTCCGTTAAGTTCTTCAGTTCTTTTATTAATGTAGTCCACATAGATTTCAGCCATAGCAATATCATCTTTTTCTATTTCAAAGCTGAAACCATCAACTGTTTGTGTTTGACCTAAATAGTAATCAGATAAAGTTATGCCCTCTAATCTTTTCTTTAATAATGCTTCTACCATTTCGTGAATTGCAGTACCTCTACTTGCTGCTAAACTTCCTGTTCGTTCAGCTTCAGCATTTGGTCTGGCTGATGCTGGACATCTAATTATTCTGCTAATGCTACTCGGTGATAGTATTGCGTGTGCCAATGTTATGCTCCTCTCTTACAATCGCTGACCATAGTTCTGGCGATACGATTGATGCGATATTAAAATCTTCAACGGGAAATAAATTCTTTTCGTAGGAGTAAGGGCATGGGATAGCTACTTTCCAATCTGCTCTATCCTGTCTAAACCAAAGACATGGTAATAGATTTACTTTTAATGCTTGTCTTACTGTTTGATCCCACCAGTTTTTTATGTCCGCTTGTGTTATTGCTTTTCTTCGCTTGACTTCTATAGCGTAGCCGGGACAGTTAAGTAGATCATGCCCACCACCAAAGGTTTGTGCATAATTAACTTCTAACTGAATACCAAGTAAGTCATTAACTTCATTAATCACTTCTCGTTCCCCACGTCTGCCTTTTGATCTAGCGTTGACCAAACTATTCTCCTACTTGTTGGCTTTCTTCGTACTTCTTGATTGATTCGTATTTGTAACGAACTTGTCCACCAATTTTTATGTAGGTTGGGCCTTCTCCTTTTGCTCTCCAGTTTTCTAAAGTGCGAGGAGACATTCCCCATCTTTCAGCAAGTTCTTCTTGATTGTAAAATATTTTATTTTCCATGTTGTTACCTATTACTTCGTTAATATGTTATTCTACTCGAAGTAAATTTAATAAAGCAAGTAACTGAACAAAAAATCTATAAATAAAATTTAGAAAAAAAATTCAGAAAAAAAGTCCAGAAAAAATTTACAGAAAATTTATCAATAATATTTATTAATTTTTATGGAGGTAGGAATGAGTATAGATAAAGTATCACAAGAGGAATGGGATAGAGTGACAACAATAAAAAAAGACATGGTTAATAAACCACCACACTATCAAGGCAAAATAGAATGTATTGATTTAATTAAAGATAGAGTTGGTGCTAGTAACTTTCCAGCTTACTTAGAGGGCAACATCTGGAAATATTTATTTCGACATAAGGATAAAGAAAGCAACATAGAATGTTTGCAAAAAGCCCAATGGTATTTAAACGCTTTAATTAAACATTACGAAGAACTTTAATTAGACATCATTATCTTCTGCATATAGTTTCCGACATTCTGCATCTCTTCGGTTGCTATATGCTCTCTAGTTTTACGATAGCGTTCAGTAGCTTTAATACTTTTATGTCCCATAAGAGTCTTAACATCTTCTAACTTCATTCTCTCCCCAGCCATAGTACCAAAGTTATGTCTTAGATCATGTAGCGTTACATCTGGACACCCAGCAGCTTTTCTAATCTTATCCCACATACGAAATGGATACTTAACACCAAGTATTGTTTCTCCTGTCTTTTCGCATGAATTAATAATAGCCATAGCTTGACTGTTTAAATGTATGATTCTAGGTTTACCTTGATAGTCTGTCTTATGCTCTTGTAAGACTAGCTTGTTGCCATCTAAATCTGACCACTTTGCAGCTCCGATTTCACTAGCACATCTACCACCAGTCAAGATACATAGTCTTATATACTTGATTGCGTTCAAGTGTCTTTCATGTGTTTGTGACTCTATGATATTTAATTGTTTATTTATTTCAGCAAACTCTTGATCTGTTAAAGGTCTATGACGTTCTAGTTCTGGATTCTTTTTTACATATTTAGCTGGATTATATTTAACCAAAGACAATCTAATGCTATGTTCAAACACAGAACTGATAAGCTGAACTACTCTATTAGCTTGATACTTGGCTCTCTTACTAATCTTAATGTGTAATTTAGTAATATCCCCTGTCTCAATATCTTCTAGTTTAGATTTACCAAGTGTATTTCTAACATCTTTATCCCACATTCTTTTTGGCTCTCCGTCTATCTCGCCATCTTTTAAATGCACACACTTCTTATTGTTATCAAATAAATCTTTTAACTTTAGTTCAAAAGCATCATTTAATGTTATTGCCTCTACATCTGCTTTTTTAACTACTAAAGGATCAATACCAGATGCTACCTCTCCTAGCTTTTGCCTTGCTATATTTCTAGCTACATTGATTGGTATATCTTTATTAGCTATCTTCATCTCTTTACGCTTACCATTCATGCGATAGTAAACATAATATCCTGTTGGATATATGCGTAATCCATTTACTTGTTTATCGGTTGTATATCTTGTTGCCATTTACCCTCCATCTGTCACCCATCTGTCAAGATTCATCGAAACGATGAGTAGTGTTGTTACCTATGAAGTAAATTATACTTTAAGATTTGTAAAGAAAACAAGGAAAATTAGTGATAAAAAGTAATGATAAGAAATGATGTGATGTTAGTGTATTCATCTGCGCTACCAGACTGCGCTACTCCCCGAACTGTTAAAAACTAGCTGTTTACCGCCATTTCTGGAAGAGGTATATCATGGACTGATATGCCTATCTGTCGCCCATCTGTCAATGTCATGGACTCCATAGCATCCTTGAAACTTTGGATTGAATCAACTGTTTTCATAACGTGGTCGTGTACAGAATATTGAAGATATTTGCAATTACTAAAAGGTAAGAAAAAGACATTTTGGTATTTAAGATTAACCAAGGCAAAGACATCTATTGTATTGTCTTGATATTTACGAGTCTTGCTATGTGATCCTTTTCGTAAATCAAACCGCCAACTTATTCTGCCTTTTTCTATATGAGTTACTGTTTTGACTTGGCAACGATACATTTGGTTATCGTATTCAAAGATTATATCGGCATGAGAACCATGAGGCATAATCGTTACAGTATCGGTTTCCCTTGCTATCACAGAGCAAGTTAGGTATTCGCCACTCCTACCTATTCTCTCCGTTGCTCTTGTCATGGGTTATCACTTTAATTCATCCATCAACTGTTGCATTTGTTGTGTAAATATTTCTGGATATTTTATTTGTGTAATTTCTCTAGCTGTAGCTTGATCTGTTCTAATAATGTCTTTTATAAATTCAATCTTTTGTGAATCTAATAATCTTTTATATTCATCTGTTTGTATCATTGATTCTAGTTTAGCTTTCGTTTGCAAATTTATCATTTCAGACATCAAACTTTCATATTGCTTTGAATCTAACTCAACTCCACCAATGTCTCTTCTTGGAATACTTGGTGTAATTTTTAATCTTACAAGCTCGTTAAATACTGGATCATTTTGAATTTTTGATGTTGCTACAGGTGAGAATGTTTCTCCTAATCTGCCTAAAAATTGTGGAGCTGCACCTTTCTGGAACTCTATTGTTTCGCCAAATACATTTCTTTTCGCTGGTAATTCTTCTGAAAGTCCGGGTATTCTATTATAAAAAGAATCCATAACACTTTGTGCATCTCTTATAAGAGGATCATTATTTTTTCTCACATAATATGAAGCTGTTGGAATAAAGCTTGAAAGAAATCTTTGTATAGCTTTATCTCCATATCTATCTGGATTAAACATAACATTGATAGCATCGCTAATACCAGTTAAGAATGTTTTGTTTGTTATGTTTTCTGTAAATGATGCAGCTAACATTGTGGCCAATTCTTCAAACTCAGGTGCGCTATCTTCTGTAAATTTTTTATCCGCATACTTATATATATCTGTCCAGTCTGCTGCCAAACCAAACAAAATACCTATTGGCTCAAATCTATTATAGGCATAGTAAGTATCGCCAACTTTTATTGAATATGGTTGCCAACCTGTCTCTCTTAAAATTGCTTTTTCTCTAAAGTCTGATGGCCCTCTTCCTGTAATTAAACCATCGTTTGCTAAATAGGAAATACTAGCCATAGCTGTAGATCCAACAAGAAGTCTTGCTCTAGCCAAATCTGCTTCTGCACCACCCTTCTTGATAGCTTCTTTATACGACTTAGCAAACAAACCTAAAGGTGTTCTTTTTAATGCATACTTAACTATGTTTACAGGAGTTCTTACGAATGGAGCAATATACCTACTCCAAGGGTGGTTGTTAATAATTGTTTGTACTGCTTGTCCTGTTGGCCCTAAAGGGTTTGTAAATGTTTGCACCCTTGCTGTGTCTTGTGCTTTTAAATGTATATCTGGAAAATTCTTTGCTGGATCATCCATTATTTCAAAAGCTCTTTTAAGTCCTTTGCCTTCAGACTTTGCTTTTCTTATTGCCTGTCCCCATAGCTCTTGTCTATAACCTACCGATTTAAATAATTGATCTTCAGCAGTCAAGAATCTTCCGGGCAATCTAACTATCTCTCCCTTAATACCAGATATAGAGTTTTGTCTTTGTAACTCTAATTTAGTAAGAGGATCATCTACGCTTTGCGGATCAATCAAAGCATTTTTAAATGCTCTCATACCATCTAAGAAACCATAAATACTTCCATAAATTCTTCCACCAACTTCTGAAAAAGAAACTTTATCCGATCCCTTTCTTGTAGCCCCTAATACAGAAGCAACTGCATATTCAGGCATACGAGTAGCAGCCACAATAGCATTAGAAAATACGTTTACAATATGTGTAGATGGTGATGATAAAAGTGAATTGATCCAAAGCTCTTGTAATTTATCTTTAAATCTTGGCTTAAATGCATCTTTAGTAAACTTTGCAATTTGTTCTGGTGTTTCAAGATTACTTATAAAAGTAGCCATCTCTTCTATTTTTTCTTTGCCACCTTTATTTTGTATATAATCTTTTATTGCCCTAACTCTTAAAGTTTCTGTAGTACTAACAGTTTCTCTAAACTGTCTTAATGCTCTACCAGCTTCGGCAGTTATTCCAGATATTTGTTCTTGTATAGCAACGTGTCTATTAGCAGCTCTTTCAAAAGCCATCAAATCTTCTGCACTTGCATCAACACTATTTGCTTTCTTTGCAAGTTTCACAAGATTTGCAGCTGACTCAGTATTTAATACTCTTGCTGCATAAGCTGTTTCTGCATTAAATGCTGTGCCTTTTCTCCTATTAATAAGTTGATCTTCTGTTAAACCAGTTTCTTTAGCTAATGCTCTTAGCTCCTCTCCATTAGAACCAAACTTAACGACACCTCTTCTAGCTTCCATAAACATATCATTGTTTTCAGCTATTTCATTGATAACATTTTTTATTTTATCTGGTTCGTCAATTTTATTTAGGTTTATGTTTCCAGCAAAATCAGGTGGAGTTGCATCAACCTCCTCGATAAACCTAGAAGAAATTTTTAATTCCTCTGCTGCAAGTTCATCAGCGTATGCTGATACAGGTGGTTGATCTTGAAACTGTGCAGCAAAACTATCTGATACTCTAGCACCAGTTAAATCTTCTGCTTCATTAATTTGCGATACTATATCTAAAACTTCTTCGTCTGTTTTACCTCTAAGAGAATTAGGATCAATACCAGCCCTATTTAAAGCACTTGTAACTTCCTCGTATCGTTGTAGTTTGCCTTGATATTGGAGATTTATTTCTTCAAATTCTGGTAGCACTAAATCTTGTTCTAATATTTCTAAAACATCTTCTTTATCAAACTTAGTTACTCCAATACCCCTTGTTTCAGCAGCACCACCTCTTCCAGCACCAAAACCAAGTTCGTCAAATTGTTCTACAAGCAAATCTAAGTAATCACTATCTGGTGAACCATCTGCTCTATATAATGGTCTACTTGTTCTTGTTGCTGGTACTTGGTTTACATCATAACCAATAGCACTAATAATCTCTTCAAAGTTTGGATCGTTTTTAGGAACACCAAATACCAACGATCTTGCTGTTTTAATTTTTTTTGGTTTGAGTGGTCGTTTTAATATTGATGGTAACGTTGTACTTCTTGGTCTTTTTTCTTGTTTAGTCGTTGCTTGAACATCTTTATTTGATGTTTGTTGTTGTAATTTATTTAATACTTTAGGCCTTATATTATTATTCCAAGTATCACTTTTATAATCCAAAGGATTTTTATATTTTTGCAAAGATTTATTTATTAAATAATCTTTTACTTCGTCTATAGAGTTTAAAAATATATCAGAATCAACACTTGGCTTTCTGCTCATTTCTGATACTAAATACCTATCTCCAACTTTTATATAATTAAGCTCTATCTCTTCTTTATAACTTTTTGGCAATTCTATTTTTAAAGTTTCTGGGTTAGTAATAACTCCATTTTCATTAATACCATATTTACTAGGAACTAACTCTCTAAATTCTTTTTTAGAAAAATTAGGTATGATGTTGTCATCTAATATTTCAAACAACTCGTCATCATCAAATCCTCTATTTTTTGCTATTTCAGGAATTAATACATCTTTTTCTTCTTTTGATAGACTTTTCCATGTATCGTAATCAATATTTCTTTTAGGAGTGTTAATCAAAAATCCATCAGCATCAATATTATCTGTAGCATAAAGATCGCTAGGTGGCTCTGGAAGTTTGTTTCTAACTAATGATTCTAAATTTTGTTTTTTATATTGTTCAGATAAATCATCAAATAATTTATTTTCACCATTAAAACCAAAACCCAAAACCTTTTTAGTTCTTAATCTTTCAATAGCATTACGAACATCCTTTAATTCTAGCCCTAATTCTTTAGCAATAGTTGATGTGTAAGTATTTTTTGCTTTTGATTTGGGAAGTGTTTTATTGTTAGTTATAAAATCAACAATATTATTTTCTATTGCTTCATCAACACTTGGCTCTACTTTAGGAGTAGGTTCATCAATTATAGGTTGTGGAGTTTCTGTGTTTGTTTGACTTGGCTTTGTTTTAGAAAAACCTTTTGAAATAACTCTTAATAAAGCATCAAAAGGAATACCAATAGCAGAACCTTCAACAGCCATTTTCAATCTTGCTTCAGCTTCGTTATCGTTAGGATCAGCTTGTAAATATTCTGTAATTGGATTTTGTAGTTCTGGGTAATCTTGTATTAAGTTAGATATTCTTTGTTCATAAGGGCTGAAAGCTAACTGCTCCGCAGCAGTACCAATAGCTGCACCCTTTAATAATTTTTGACCTGTAGTAACCGCTTGAACTGGGGCAAATGCTTTTTGAGCTAAAGTACCGGGAATTGCAAAACCTGTTAAATCCCTTACTAAACTTCCGCCAAAATAATCTGGCTCTTCTATTTTTGGAATTGATTTTGCTACTATATTAAGAGGATTGTCTTGTTCTAGTGCTGTACTTAAAACATTAGAAACACTTAAATCACCAGATGCTTTGGCTTTTGCAAATGCTCTTGATATTTCGATAGGAGAAAATTTTTCTTTAAATGCTATAGCATCTAAAGTACCAGCTGCAACATCTCTCGCAGCACCAACTATAGTTCTATATAAATTTGTGCCAAAACCAACACCATCTTCCTTTTTAGTCTCAAATGGACTTGTTTGATTTATGGGAGTGTCACCAAAAGGATTTATTTTTTCAATCGGATTATCTCCAAATGGATTTTTGGCCATTATTGTCCCTTGATGTATTCAGTTCCGTTATAAATGTATTTTGTTCCTTTTGCTAATTTATCAAACTCGTCTTGCGTAGTAATTGTTATTGGTTGATTGGTATTATTAGGAAATCCTGTATTGTATCTTTGAGCTAATTCTCTTCTAAGTTTTTCCATAGGATCAGTATTAGAAATAATATCTAATATATTTTGATCTTCTACTGTTAAAGGATTGTCTGGAGTTCCGTATGTTGGATCATTTTGAATTTTAGTTAATACATCAACAACAAAATCTGATTTTGTTTTTTTAGTTTTTGGTTCTGGTTTTACAACGTCACCTAAAACTCTGCTACCATCTTCATAATAATTATATCCATCCGCACCTTTAATAATTCTTGGATTTTTTATTTCTGGTTTTTTAAAATAACTTTCTACAACATCTTTAGGAACACCAGCATTAATCATATCCATCATTCGCTGTTGCTCTGGCGGTAAAGTTTCATAAATAGCATTTAACCTTTGTTGTTTTTGTGCAGCTTCAATTCTTTGTTGTTCTGCAAGTTTTCTTGCATCCATTTGTTGTTGTAATGCAGCTGCAATTTGTGGATTACCAGAACGCTTTTGTGCAAGTATTTCCATTCTGTTACCAAACTCTCTAAGAGCTTTCATCCTTGCTTCTCTTTTTGCTAATTTTTCTTCTTCTCTTTTTCTTTCTTCAGCACCCATATTCATAAGATTGTTTTCTTGAACAAAGTTATTTGTTTGTTGCATTTGTTTTAATAAGCCACTTAGTCTTGCATCCATAAAATTATCATAACTGATTGCCTGAGTAGGATTATATCCACCCATAATTGCTTGTTTATATTGCTCTAATGCTTTAGACATATTTACTCCTAATCAAAAATATCTCCAAGCTGACTAAAGCTATCATAAATACCAGTAGCATCACTAAGTCTGCCGAGAAGTCCTCTGTTATTTGAAGAAGTTGTTGTTGTTCCTGTTGGCATACCTGATGTTATACCCGTTAGCATATTTATTTTTCTGTATGGATCATTGTCTGCTCTAAGGAATTCATTAAAGTTAAAATCAAGTCCAGCTTGATTAAGTGCTTGATCCCTGTCTCCGTAACCAGTTAATAAACCAAGTGATTTATATTGATCCGCTAATTGATTGCCAAGAATATTTGATCTGTATAACTCTGATTGTAAACCTCTATTAATATCTAAGTTTGCAAGATTAGTTGCTCTATCAAAACCTTGTAAATTTAACCTTGAAGCAATATCGGCAGCTCTATCTGCAAAGTTTCTATTTGTTTCTGATTCTAGTATTGCTGATCGTGAGCCACCAAAAGCACCTTGTCCTATTGCTGCATCTTGATCGCTTTGTAGTTGTATTTTTCTTGCTCTATCAAGATCACTTAATGTGTTGTCTATAACTTGTTCTGTGTAAGGATTTTGATAAGCACTTAAATCTGTTGTTGCAAGACTTGGAGTGTCTTGAAACATAGTATTTAATTCACTTCTTGGATCATAACTAAATGAATCACCAAACAATCCTTTTGCAGTATTTTTTGCTAATATTTGTTCTGGTGTAAACCCAGCTATTCTTTGACCTGTATATGCTTGAAATGGAGTATTGAATATACCCATTCCCAAGTTAAATAAAGTTCTGCTTCTTGCTGCACTTTCTGGATCAACCATAGCTGATGTGGTTTGTCTATCTCCACCCTTACCAGAAAATAGTGAACCTACACTAGCGATTTTTCCTACTGTGCCTAATGCTGCTGGTATTGCTGATGCCATCTTATAATTCCTTTTCTATAAAAAATATTTTTTCAAAACCTAGATGCTTAATTTTTCGTGACCAACCTTTGCGACCACCTAAAAATATTTTTCTGCATCCATGATGTCTTGCAAAATGTTCTACGCTAGGAAACATTTTCTCTAGCTCTTTATAATCTCCGCCACCAATCAAAATACTTAATGCGTTGTAGCGAGGATACTCAATAAAATATGTTATCATTACTGAGTTTTTACCACCCCAGATATGAAACATACCTTGATGGATTTTTTCTTTAATATCACTTAAATTATACATATCTTGGTGCTTTAATGCACGTTTAATATGATGCTCTAAGCGATCAAACTCTATCTCCCAATGCTCTTTAGACTGTTGCTGTGGCTGAGAGGTTTCCGTTATTGTCAACTTGGACTTTGTATTTTGTACCATCTGGACTAACCAATATTAATTCGGTGCTATCTACACCATTTGCTTCGATCCTTTCCCCTTTTTTAAAGGAAAGACCATCACGATATTCTATCTCGGATACTAAATAATTTTGATAATCGCTGTTAAGGATAACTGGTCTTTTTAATGCTCGTCTTGCCATTATCTTCTACCCCTAGTTCTAACATTTAGACGTATCATACCAACTTGGAATTGTTGGTCTGTATCGCCTGTAACTTTCATTTGAACTTGTCTTGCTGTAAATCTTGCATCGGTATAACCATCACTATCAAATGTGAATGTACCAAAATCTGTTTCGCTACCTAGCGGTGTAAATCTGCCTTTAAAACTTATGTCAACTCCGGGCAAAGCGTTTGCCTCTTCATCTGGAATAATCTGATTACATTGAACATAGTTATCGCCAATACCTATTTCAATAGGTGCAGTTTCACAAAATGGTTTGCTTGTGCCTAAGTTTTCTGAACCATTTAAAAGTACGCTTTCATGTTCAAAAACATTACCACTTGCATCACATGAGATAGGAAAGTTAAATACGCCTTGATCCATCCAGCATCCCCTATCCATCGTGCCAATCGACCAAACATTATCTATATAGTTCCAGATAGCATATTTGTTTGGCGTAGTCGCATCAACTCCTGATGGAAAGAAAAACCACATTTCATTAAAGTTAGAGTTATGGCCACCACATGATGTTTTTCTATAAGTAGCATTTAAGTCATCAAAGATATAATCATGTACGTCTGATTTTATTTCTCTTACCTGTCCGTCAAAAACAAAGAATGAGTTTTCTCCCATCCATGTTAAGAAAGCACCAGCTGTCACAATCGTTCTTGGACTGATTGCTTTACAGTTAGTACCAGCATCTTGAATACCATATATAAAAGGAGAACCTGTGTAATAGAGTCTAGCAACTCCTGTATCAGTAAAGATAATCACATCAGTTTGCCATTTAACACCAGCTAGTATTCTACCGCCTGTTGGTATTTGTATATCACCAGCTGTATTAGTTGCTGATGGTGTCCAAGTTGTAAGTGTTTCTCTTGATGACCATTGTACTTTTCTAGGATCGCCACCAGCACCTAAAGCTACAACATGTCTTTCATTAGTAACTACTACGCCCTGACAATTAGTAGGTGCGCCACTTACTGCTGTTGCCCTTGTTGATGGTGTTCCAGCATCCCATTGATAAATTTTTCCGTCTGATGGTGTGCAAAATAATAATATTTCACCAAAGTTATCAAAAGAAAAACTATTAGTTTCAAATGCTAATCCTGATTGACTTCTTGGTTCACCATAATCTTCTCTTCCCCAAAGATATGCACCATACCCAAGAGGATCAGTTGATGCATCACTTACAAAACCTACGGGTGTTATATCATGGAATGTATCGAATACTCTTGCATAAACTTTTTCTCTAGTTCCAATAACTAAAACTTTAGTACCATCATTCATAATATAGGAAAACAATCCTGTGGGTGTGCCTGTGAGTGGTGTTGTGTTTAGTTTTTCCCAACCGCCTATTGGTCTTAAAAAACCATTTTCGAAACGTACCAAATCGCCATCCACCCAACGACCTTTGTTTCCATACTCCGTGCCGTTAGTGACGATTCCCGCTGGTGGTGTCACTTGTATCAATGGCATCTTAGTTCTCCAATGCGTTAATTCTTTCTTCGAGTGTTTCTATCTTTGTGATAGCTTCTTGTAGTGCAGCTGTAAGTAATGGAACAAGTTTTGCTTGGTCTATGCCTTGCATTTCTTCTCCATCTTTTTCACCAGATATTGCTTCTGGAACTATGTCTTGTACTTCGTGTGCAAAAAAACCATCAACTATTGTATCTGGATCAACAATAAAATTAAATCTGTATGGCTGTAATTGTTTTAACCTATCAATACCATCTGATATAGCTACTTCATTTTCCTTTAATCTGTAATCCGATGAAGTGTTATATGATGTTGCACTACCATTAGTTGTAATGCCTCCTACATGACCATTACCATTATTAAATCCAATTTGTTGAGTGTTTACAGTTGCGCTAACTTTAGTTGCTAATGGATAATTAGTTGTAGCATAAATACTTACATTTGCATTAGTGTCTATTGGTGTTCCTGATCCAAATATTGATCTACCATCACTATCAATAGTCATCCTACCAGTACCACTAGTAATGAAGTTCATTTTATTATCATTATGACTATAAGTAATACCACCAATGTTAGAGTTAGCTGAGTCACCAAATCTGATAGATCCAGCACTAGATGCACCAGATAATATTGTCATTCCTGAATTAGCACTACCCTCTATAACCAATTCATCTGCACTATTTAAAACAGATGTAGAACCGCTATCGCCTGTCTTAATATGTAGGCCAACTCCTAAATCTTTGTTTGATAATCCAGATGATGCAAAATAGTTGTTAGCTGCAAGATCAACTGTGGAAAAAGATAATATACCACTACCATTAGTTTTTAAAAACTGTCCATTTGAACCATCACTAGGAAGTAAAAAGTCTGAGCTTTCACTTAAATCTGCGTAAACACTTAAACTAATATGATAGCCATTATCATCAAAAAACTTTAATTTTTTAGCACCACCTGAACTGGGAAATTTAATATTAACATCAGTTGTAAAGTCTGCTGTTCCTGTAACATTCAAAGTTTTATTGGAGCCAACATTAAGTCCGACAGATGTACCAGTACCAGCTGGGGAGAATATAGCATCAACCGAATTTAAGTTGTTATTAATTTTATCACCCCAAGTATTAGCTGAAGCTCCTACTTGTGGTTTAGTTAATTGAAGGTTTGTGGTAAATGTATCTGCCATAATATTCTACTTTCTA
>Ga0208162_1000698_pt1 | contig 18518 bp, 14 predicted proteins | sample CB_VirMetaG_4_FD_184539 | JGI IMG/M metagenome (GOLD analysis project Ga0208162, IMG submission 184539) | Freshwater to marine saline gradient viral communities from Chesapeake Bay - CB_1508_1M Viral MetaG (SPAdes) (version 4) | ecosystem: Environmental > Aquatic > Marine > Coastal | place: USA... | reverse complement strand
GTTCAGTGATGGGTCAAGAAGAACTCGATAAAATGTTACAAGGTATGGGGTATGAAAAAAAAGAATAAAAACTATAAACTAAGAGCAACATTGTGGGCATTTTGTGGTTATCTTTCTGTAGGTTTAGGAACAATTATTGGTTTCCTAGCATATCAATTTTTAGTTGATTGGCAAAACTTTAAGGAAGATTTAGATAACTTTGTTGTAATACAAGAAAATAGTGTCAAGTTAAATATGACTATTGCACTACCAATGTTAATTGCATTACTAATCTTTTTATGGGTCGTTGGTAGAAAGAATGTCGACTTCTTTAGAAATAAAACAAGTTTAACACTATTAACGACTCTTATGGTCTTGTATTTAGTTTATAGTGTGATTGAATTGACATTGTTTACACTTGCAGGTGCATCCATCGGTGCATTGTTTGATGATTACTTCTTTGCTATATTAGCTAGAAACAATCGTAGACTCGCTCAAGAACAAAAAGGTATAGACAATGAATATGAAAAAGAAAAACAAAGGATAGTCGCTAGAGAACAAGCGAGGGTGGAATTAGATGGAACAGTATAATAGAGATGCTTCTAAATTATTAAATGTTTATTCGAGAACGCGTTCTTGGATTGTAAACTTTTTAGGTATTATTGTAACAGTCATTGGTGTGGCAGTTATTTTCATTGTGTCATCACTTGAAGGTACAAAAGAAATCGAAGCAAATAATACAACGAATTCTAAGATAATACAATTATATCGCGCACAACATCAAGGTTCTTTATTTCCTGAACCACGAACCAATACCATACAATATCGTGGACAAGATTATTACTTTGTTGTAAAACAATATGGTGAGAATGGAGAAGTTTTAGATTGGTATTTTGCATATGATGGTGGACTAGAATATATATTTAACGATTATAAGTTCTATGTTCTCACAGCACTAACCATTATCATATCAATGTGGGTATCTAGTATTAACTATACATCCACATCACGAACGGTAATGCAAGGTGAACAATTTGTTAAAACACTAGGTGTTTATGCCGAGAGAAAAAAAGCCATAGAAAAGCATACACAATACATCCCTGACTTTTGTATCTACAAGAATAAACAAGCGTATGAAATGGCTAAAAGAGACATTGTAGAAGAAGCTTCAATACACTGGGAGCAATACATCAGTCCAAATTTCGATGTGGATAACTTAGAAAAATGGCAACAAAAGATATTAAAGAAAATTAAAAAGATTAGAGTAAGAAAAATATATTCAAATGATTTACTACAAGAAAATGGAAGAAGTGTAGGTAAGATTGAATTACTACCTATGAGTCAACAAGAACATAGAAGAATCTTTATGTTAACAGGAGCCGTACAAAAGGTTATATCAAGTGCATTAAGTGGTCTAGTTGTAGCGTTTGGTGTGGTTTTAGGTAATTGGGTTTTAGGTGTAACTTATGGATTAACAGTCATATTAAGCTTTGTAGCATCTATTATTGTTGCAACTGATTTTGTATCTACAACATTAAGAAATAGATACTTAGCTAAAGCTGATTTGCTAAGAGAATTCGATAATATTAAAGAAAGATTTTTTATAAAAGAAGAAGTAAAAGAAGAAAAAATAATTGAAGAACCAATAAAAGTCAAAGAGGAAAAAGAAGAAAACCCAAAAATTCTTCTACCAATGACTAAAAAAGTGATATAATAATATAAAGAGGTGTCTGTAAATGGCTATAAAACAACCTGTCAATTTAATTGATGTATATAATGAAAGGATAGAAAAAGAAGAAAAGCAAATGTCTTTGCCTAGAATGTCTTCTAACTCTGGTGTAAGTACACCTGTTTCAACTGAAACACCAAGTACAACAACTCCAGACACAAGAGAGATAGCTATGGGTGAATTTGGTGACTTAGAGATACAAAGGTATCTTTATGAGTCTGGTTTGCAAAATATTTTTAGTGACTATCAACAAAATATACAAAACCTAGAACAACAAGAAATGGAACAACTACAACAAGCATATCAAGTAAGAGAACTAAGTAAGAAGTATCTAGGCGAATACGCATCAAATGTGGGAATTGGCGATGTAAGTGGAAACCTCTTAGACATTTACTCTCAATATGCACAAAACATTGGTGAGATAGAACAAAACTTTTCAGCATTAGAAATGAATTTACAAAGAGAGTATAGTGCGCAAAGACAAGCGACATTCGAAGAATTGTTAAGAACACAATATCAAATCGATATGGCTCAACTTGATAGTGCAGCTATGGATGTATCTCAATATGCGTTAAAAGAATTCGATAGAGATATCGCTGGTGGGTTAGCTTATATTGACTCTCAAAGAGGTACATTAAGAGAACAAGACTATGATGCGATAAGAGATACTTATTATAACTCTGCATTCCAAGAAGCATATAACTTAATACAATCAGGCTCAACATTCTTTGGGTTTGTTGACTTAGACACGCCAAAATCAAAAGAACAATACTTATCAGAAATAAAACAATGGGCAGACCCTAAAGACTATAGAAGAATAGAAGAACTATTAGCTTTCCAAAAATTACAAGATGAGAATGTTGGAGAAATAGAACTAAAAGAAGTAATGAATTTTGACCCTACTTTATTTACAAGTAATCTAGGTATTTCACCAGACTCACAAGTATTTGAAATTGCTGGTTTTAATTACGCAGTATCTAATTTAAGTTTAATGGAAGATGACCTTACTTTTGATGCAGGTATTGATGCTGAGTTTTTAAATTCTCAATGGATGGAACAAAATGTTGGCGAAAGTGAAGGAAGTATAACAGCAGGTGATGTAGTTCAATATCAAGGATACTATATATACACAGCTGAAGGTTGGAGAAGAATGGTTCAACTTGATGCGATGGGTGGACAAGAAGGTACAGGTTTAGGTGTTCTTGGTGGTTATAATGATTTACCAAATGAATTTCAATTATCTGAAGACCTAGATAGCTTAACATATCAAGGAAGAACATACACTGTTGATAAAGATTTTGCGACAGAAGTAGATAAAGCAATTGATGAAAATCAAATGATAAATGGAGTATCTATTAGAGATATTGTAAGTTATTTGAATGGAATATATAGTGGAAAAACAGGAGCTGCTAGAAGAGGTAGTGGTAGTAGAATAGATGAATCAGTTCCTAATGAAATTATTTTTGAATTTGAAGGAAGATTATATAGATACGGTACAAAATATATAAGACCATTTATTTTAAATAACGAAGCATAATACGGGGGATAGCGATGGCAAGAATACGCACAACAAACAAAGCACAAGTTTATAACACGATGAAAAAACAATACTATGCAAACATCAACGACATAATGAGAAAACAATATCAAAAGTATGCAAAAGCTAGAAATGTTTTAAGAGAACAACAAGAACAACCTAGTTTTTTTGACCAACTATTTGCTATACCTAATGCTTTAGTATCTGGTTATTATGATATTTTAGGTGGTGCTTATGGCGCATTTGGTAATGTTGCTTCTGCACTTATAAATACTGCAGCTGACTTTTTAGAAAACGCATATGATGTTTTAGATGGAGAAGGCGATTGGAAAGAAGATTTAGCTTATACGATATCTTCTCTACCTGCTGATTTAATTAAAGGGGTAGGTACTGCTGGTGTGAGTCTTGTTGCAGGTGTTAAAAATATTTTTGGCGATGAAACAGCTATGGAAGATGCTTCAAAAACAACAAAACAAATTGAAGATTGGGTAAATGTAAATGTTATTGGTTCTTCTATGAAAGCAGTAAATGATGGAAGCATAGTTGAAAAACAACAATTCGATAACTCTGAATATATACAACAATACATAGATTCAAAATATGACCCTAATAGTTTTTCTTCTGTAGTTAAAGGTGCAACAGCAGTTGGTAATCAATGGTATCAAAGAAACATTGTAGACCCTATAAAAAAAGTAAATGATGAAAGATTAAAAGGAACATTCGTACAACCTTTATATAAAGAAATTATAGAACCTGTTGCAACAAATATTGGTGAACTAGTGCCTGCTATTGCTTTAGGTGCTACAGGAAACCCTGCAGCTGCAAAAGCTTTCTTTGCTTCAAATGTTTATGGTAGAAGTTATCAAGAGGCAATTGAACGAGGCGCAACAGATAGTGATGCGAAAGTATATGCTTTAGGTTTAGCTTTAACTGAACTTTCTTTAGAACAAATTGGTGGTTTTACTTTAGGAAAAGCATTACCTAAAAATATTCTTGGTTCAATAGGTAGTGAAGCTGTAGAAGAACTTTTAGCTGAACTTGCACAACCTGGAATGGAAGCTTTACTAACTAAAGATAGAGACCCAAGCACAATCACAGCTGGAGAACTACAATCAAGAGCTTTATACGCTTCTTTATTAGGTGGTATTAGTGGTGGTGTATTTGCAGGTGTAGGTAATATTTCTAGTGAAATAACATCAAATCCAAGAGAACAACTTCAAGCATTACAAGAAGAATTTAGTAAAAAAGGTAGACAAAACACAAGAAGGATATCACAACAAATTAAAAAGTTACAAGATAAATTAAATACAGGAAGAATGGATGAAACAAGTAAACAAGAAATTTTAGACAACCCACTTTATAAATTATTATTCAAAGATGTTGAAGGTCAAGTTGAGCTTACGCCTATTGGACAAAGAATGTCAGAAGGTAATGTAGTCGCACAACAAGGCGATGTTGCTATTGATAAAAAAACTTTTGTTATTGGTAGTGATGAGTTTCTTACTGATTTTGACCAAACATTAAAGATTGAAGGACAAGAATATAACATAGAAATTGTAAAAAATGAAGAACTAAAAAACGAGTCTAAAGAAGTACAAGATGAAATTAAATTTTTAAGAGATAATAATATTCGTTTTGCTTTAATTAGAACTGATGCTAATGTTGATGGTTACTCAAATCCAAACACAGGAATGATATATGTCAATATAAATAGAACAACAGACGCTGGTATCATCGATGTAATGGCACACGAAATAAACGATACGATTTTTGAATTAGGAAGAAAAGGCAAACTAAGTGAGTCTGCTTTTAAAGCATATCAAACTTTTTTTGATGCAATACAAGGTGACGAATTTAATAATATTGTAAATGAATTAGGTTGGAACAAAGTAAGACAAAACTATATTGATGAGTTCAAAGATAAAATGAACCCTCAAGATTTTGAAGCGATGTTAGCTAGAGAAAAAACATCTTTCTTTATAGCAAAAGTATTAAAAAACGAAGCGATATTTAAAAAAGCTTTGGTTCAAAATCCATCGATACTTAGAAGTATTGCAAATATATTTGTTAAACCTCAATTGATTAAATCACAGTTTACAGGAAATAAAGAAGTGTTGAATAAACTATTAAAACCTGCACAAGAGAACTTTGCAAAATTATTAAAAGAAGGAAGAGAATTTATATATTCTCCTACAACAATAGGAGGAAGTTTAGTTAGAAAAGCTATACTTGACCCTAATTTAATGTTTTATATTGGCGTTCAAGATTATAACGCAATACCAATAAAAGATAAAAAAGATTTAAAAGAAAAACTAGAAAATAAAGAAGTGGTCTTAAAGGAGCTTGTTGGCTATAATGAAAACTATCAACCAAAAGAAACACCAGAAAGTTCTAGAGATATTGAAGCTGACAAAAACTATAACTACCTAAAAAGAAATAAACCTGAATACATTGATAAAACAAGAGAACAAAAAGATTATATTGAACAATATGGTAAAGAATACTTCTTAAAAATAGGAGATAAACTTTACGATAAAAGTAAATTTATTATACCTGAAGGCGCTGAAGTCAGTGGCTTACAGTTCATTGATAACAACTTCTTTCGTATAACCTTTACATACATACCTAAAACTAACAATTTTGAATCAAGTGATTTTAAAATGGTAGAAGATATGCAAATGGATTTAGAAGCATATAATCAAGTAAAAATATACCCAGATGTCATAAAAGATGGCAAAGTTATAGAAAGACCTATAATAGTGGTTTCTTCGATGAATCCTGCACGCATTCAATTTGCGTTAGAAAATAAAGGTATTTTACCAAACCAAAGTATGGCTTTGCATAGCGCAACTGCGATGACTTTAGGTACACAAGAGTTTGAAGGTCTTTTTGTTGATGGAGACCACAACTTTACATTAACTCTTGTATATAAAAAAGATGTTGTTGAAAGTAACGGTTTTCTAGCTTTTAAAGATGATATACAAAGTCCAATACCTATATTTTCAAGAAATGAAACAGATGTTTTTGGTGAACCAATTACACCTTCAAATGAATTAGAGATAAAGAGGGATGTCAAAGGTAGTGAATATGATTACGAATCTATTCCTTTTAAAAACAAAATGAAAACATTGGTTAAAACATTAAAAATTATTAAAGAACAAGCAATAGACCGAGTTAATTACCAAAAAGATGCAGAAAGCTATGAAAATATAAAACGAAATTTAAGCGAAATAATGAGAATGTTTGACATCATAAGTAAAACAAGAAGTACAAAAGTAAGAATAAAGTATTTAAAAGAACAAATGAATAGGCAATTAAAATCTCCTGAACAACTAATTAAATTAGCTAGAACAGTAACTGCTGATATTTATAGATTATTCAATTCTGAATTAAGTATTCTTGAAATAGGTCAATTGTTAGACATTCAAATGAACTCAAAAAGAGGTTTAACTTACAACACAAACAACGAATTGTATTTTCTTAGAGATAAATATTCTAACGAACTAGAAAGAATAGTAGATTTTATGGATACTTATGAGTTTCCTTTAGAAAGAATCGCTGAAGCAAATCATCCAAAAGCAAATATAAATCAAGCAGGTGCAGCAATCTTTACACACTTTGGTGAAAATAAAAATAGTTCTACATATAAAAATGTTGTTAAAATGTTACAAAAAAACAATGTATCTATTGTAGATAATGTAAATCCTTTTACTATAGAACAATTAAAAGAAGAAGCTGGTTATGGCAAAGGTGGTCCGTTTGAGAAGGGTTTCTTTTTTACTAGTCCTGATTGGAATAATCGTCACATTGACTCTGGTAACCAATCTGTTATTGACTCTGCTAGAGAAGTAGATAACGCTGACTTGGCTGACTTGATGTTTAGTTTACCACCAAGAGACACAACACAAACACAAACTGTTGATAATCAAGAAGCTGAAACGCAACCAATTGTCGATGAAGCAGCTGAGCAAACACAAGAAGAGTTTGAGCAAATAGAAGGAACACAAACAACAACAACTGAAAATGAAACAACTGATAATCAAAGAATTATTGAAGCACAACAAATATCTAGAGAACAAAGTAAACAAACCTATAAACAACTAAATAAAGATTTTGCTAGATTTTTAAGAACAACTTTTACAGAGTTAGAAAACTTAAGTTCACCTGAAATAAAAGCTCTTGTTGCTTTGTATAAAAAGTATGAGTCTATTATAAGAAAAGATGCTAGAGCTAATCAATATGTTAACCATTTGACCACAGGAGCTTTGAAAGCTTATATTATGGAAGTTGGTAGAATATATAGAACACGCTTCTCAAAAGGTAAAGCGCCATCACAATTTAGTTTATCTCAAAATGATATTTTAAATATTGCTAAGAAAGTCAATGAAGCTATATTCTCAACAATGTCTTACCTAAGCGAAGTAACTAGCAAGAGATATATGTCTAGAAGAAATGAATCAGGTATGATATATGCAAAATACTCACATTGGTTCTTAAGAGATTTTATGGAAGCTGATTTATCAAATGCAAAAACATTAGAATTATTTACACAAAAAGATACAAGAGGTAACTTCTATAGAAGATTGATGAATGCTATATACAATATGACTAATAAGAATGGTATGAAAGAATTGATGGGTGCATTTGAAGGTTTCTTTATTGCTTCAGACATCAATAGAGTCAATGATTTATCACTACAAGCAAATGATACACAAAGAACTACAAAAGAAGTTAAGAGACAATGGTTCAATAATGCAAGAAGAATAGATACTATAGTCAACGGAACGAACTTTAATCGCACGATACCGAAGCTTTATGCACAATTGGTAGACCCATATTCATTTTTGATGACACAAGGTTTATTTAATGAACAAAGTTGGGCAGCTGTTGTTTATAAAAAGATGGTTGAAGCACAAGAAAATATGATTGAAGTAGATAGAGTCTTTGAAGAAATTATACAGTCTGAACAATGGTTAAAAGAAAACTATAGAGAAATAAAAAGAATAGAAAATAAAAAACAAGCTATCGAAGTATCAAGTCTTGGTGGCGCTAAATTAACCTTATCACAAATTATTTTCTTGAGAGATATGGTCGCTAGAGAAGTGCTTAGAAATAGAGCAATTGATTTAGAAATTATTGAAGGAGAGAAGTCTGAACACTTTAAAGATGGTGCAAGAATAGACATACTTGAACTCACAGACGACAACCAAAGAAAAATAGATAATAGACAAAAAGCAACAATGACTACTGCTTTGGAACTTGTCAATGAACTTGATGTTTTAATTGAACAAAATGATGTAGCTAAACAATACAATCAAAAAGTTTTAGATTTTATGTCTAGACTTTACCCACTAATTAACGAACGCTTTGTAGAAATAAATGGACAACCTTTACAAAACGAAGGTGTCGAAATCAAACAATCACTAGATACATTAGACGATAGTCAAAAAGAAGAATTGTTTCAAGGCTTACCACAAACAATCAACCAAGAAAATGTGGATAAAATATATGTACCTATCTATGTAGGTGAGTCTGGTTACTTCAATGAACAAACAGTATCAATGCAAGATATTATTGATTTAGGTGTCTTTGATGGTATGACACAAAGTATTAAAGAAGGTTCTGATGGTATTGTAAAAGTAGATAGCATTACTAGAGTGTTATACAAATACAAACAAGAAGCTAGAAACTATTATGGTTTACATCGTTTGATGAATGATTGGAATCGTACTGTAAATGAAAGACTTGAAGGTCAACAATTCAACCTAAGAGAGTTTATAACTAAACAAGCAATTGACTACACAGAAAAATTACTAAAAGATATGGCAGGTTATTCAAGAGGCGCGAGTGGTTATTACACTCAAAAATCATTAGCTTGGTTAAGAAAGAATTTCTATCGAGCTGCACTTGCTGGTAATTTAAAAGTAATCTTCACACAGTTAACTACTGTTTATAACTTATCTATGTTGTATGGTGATAACCCATTTACTTTCTTTCCTAAGATGTATAAAAATTTATTTATGCAATTGTCTCCACAAAATAGACAAAAACTACAAGATATGAAAGATAGTAACAATATTTATTATGATAGAAGTTATCAACCAACATTTGATATTGCAGAGGCACAAACACAAGGACTCGATGGTAATAGCGCATTTAATAGAATAGTCAATTTAATGATGAGTGGTATATCTATTACTGATAATGCAATTAACAAAGCATTCTACCTCACATTACTTGAGACAACAAACCCTAAAACAAACTCATTGTATACTGAACAACAAGCAAACGAAGTTTTAAATCAAGGTATTATTCGTTCTCAAAGTTCTGCGTTGGATGTATCTAAAGCTCCAATACTAAGAACTGATAGTGACTTGTTGAAGTTGATGATTAAGTTTATGGGTGAACCTCTAAAATTACAAAGTCAAATATATGCAGGCGCAAAGAAACTTGACCTCATAAGAAAGTTAAGAAACAACGAAGCATCTATCAAAGAACAAATTACTATTAGAGAAGATGCAGAATTGCAAAGACTAGAAAGAGAAAGAAAAGAACTAAAAGAACTACAAGCACAAGAACAATCAGAAGACTTTGCAACACTAGAAAATGAACAACAAGATGAAATAAGAAAAAATATTAAAGAACAACAAAAAGTTGTCGATGAAGCAGAAGTTGTCTTTGAAGAAATAAAAGAAGATGTGGAAAACATTAAAGAACAAATCGATTTAACTATTGCATCACAACCAGAAGCAAAACAACAAATCGTAAGAAGAATAGCTACAATACTTGGTGCGATGACTTATATGGCTAGTTTAGGTATTGCTTGGAACTTATTACTCAAAGATATGGGTAAACTTGATGATAGAGAAGAAGAGGAAGAGTTGGCAAACTACATAGCTAGAAAGTTTGGTACTGCTATGGGAGCTGAAGCTGCTGGTCTATTCCCAATCATAAGAGACATATATGGTCTTGTTGTTGAGGGTTACGACTTAGATACTATCGATGAACTTGGTGCAATCACAAGAACTTATGATGTTATGGACAATTTATATAAAGATATTGTTGAAGGTAAACAAATTAACATCGCGAAGTATGCAAGAGATTTAGCTGTTTATGGTGGTGCAGTCTTTGGTATACCTGTAAGAAACTTAGAGAAGATACTTATCGCAGGTATGATGATTAGTGGAAACAAAGATGACTACTATCGTTATAGATTTGTAACAGGCCAAAGAATATCAAGCAACAAAGAACTCGTCCAAGCAATCAACGAAGGCAACGATGAATTGGTACAAGAAATTGTCAATGCGAAGATACAATCTAGAAGCGTAAGTGTATCACAACCTGTAATGGATGAAATCACAAGACTATTTAGAGTTGGAGAAAACCCATCAATGACCAGTGTGCTTGACTCTTATACCATCGATGGTGTAGAATATCAATTGGAGACAAAAGATAAAACACGATTCAAACAAATATATAATCAAGCAGATTTTGTTGTACAAAAAATAATTACTTCAAGTGCATATAGAAGATTGAATGACAAGAAAAAAGCATCTATAATTAAGAGTATCTATAATTACTTCTTAAAAGTTGCACAAGAAGAAGTCTTTGGAGTAAGTTTATTACCAAGAGGAAGAGGTTTTAGAACACTCAACCAAACATTCTTTTACTTTAGAGATGAAGTTGCTCCTTCGTTATTAACAAGACAACGAAATGAAATAAGAGAAAGCAGAAGACAAAGATGAAAATATCAAGACCTACACTATATGGCATATATAGAGAAACAGTAAAAAGTATAAAGAAAGATAAAAGTACTTATAACTATGAAACATTCATTGAGTTAGTGGTAGAGAAACTTATAAAATTAGGTATGCTACCACAAGCTGTTAAACGAACAGACTTCTTTGATGATAGCTATGATTATGTTTGGGATAGAGCAGCGTCTTTTTGGGCAAACTCTATAGCGGGTAGAAATAAAAAAATACTGTAAAGTCACAGTATAAAAAAAAATAATGTAGGGTGTGTATAGTGTGTATACTTTTTCCGTACTGAGTAAAAAAAAGGGCGATTCGTTTCGCCTTTACTTTTTTCCTTGCAAACTATACACAAATGACTCTACTTCTTTCTTTCCAACAAGTAAGATGTAGTTGCCACCAGCTTGCTCTATTTTATTTTGCCACCACTTTTGCATTGGTGTTTGTTTGTGATATGAACCTTCTTCTTTACCTAGCTTAATTTCACAAAAATATATTCTATCACTAAAGACAAGTCTATCAGGGTAACCTTTCAAACCACCCGGATTACCCTTGAAATGAAATATCTTTTTCTTGTCTAAAAGTTTCCCCATATATTGTTCAAGTTGTCTCTCTGTCATTATCTTTTCCTAACTTCTTAATATCGATTTTATCTAAGAAATCTTTTTGATTCACTTCTTTTGTAACAACGACTTTATATACATAGTCATCCCAAGTATTTTTTGTAAGTAGATACATTATTTTAACATCGTGCTTTTGTCCTTGTCTATAGATACGCTTGTTGCTTTGTAAGTAGTTTTCCAACCCCCAAAGTAAACCAAACCATATGATTGTATACCCACCATATTGTAAATTACCACCATATTGAAACGAATAAGGGCTTATAACACCAATCTTTATCTTGCCTTCATTCCATCTATTTTTAGACTCTACATCGTTGATTAACTCAGCGCCATTCAAACTTAACAATCTATTTTTATCAAACTTAAATGAATAGAATACAAGTATATTTTCTTTAGGGTGCATCGCGCTATATTTTTTAACCCATTCAAGTTTACTATTGTCAAAGACTGTATAGTTACCTTCTTTATCATTATAGATACAACCATTAGAAAGTTGTAAACATTTATTGATAAGTATTTGTTTTGATAAAACACTAATCTCTTCATCTTTGTAATTAAATATATAATCGTTTTTGAATTGATTAAATAGTTGTTGTTTATCGCTAGTGAACTCTAAGTATATTTTCTTTTCAATAAGTTTTGGTAACTTGATGTTTTCACTACTTGCGAATACACATATATCTTTTATAAGTTGTAATATATATTGTTTGTTTGCTTTCGTTAAGACACGCTTGTAACCATATGTCAAAAAGTAATTATCAAGAAACTTCCAATACGAAGTACCCAACCTTTCTCCCTTATCTAACAAAAACATTTGAGACCATATATCTTGCCAACCATTAGGTACAGGCGTACCACTCAATAAGTATACACGATGCAAAGGTCTCTTTATCATCTTAGCTAAGCGCTTAAACTTCTTTGCTTTGGCAGATTTGAATCGACTACTCTCATCTACAATAATCATATCAAACATATCTAAGTTGCCATACTCTTCGTACCACCAATTAACTAGAGCATCACTCATAATGGTGATAGAAGGTTTTTTGCCTGTGATTTTTTCCATACGCTTTTTTCTTGTTCCACTTAAATCGTGGTAATCAAAGAAAGAAAAGTTTTCCCACTTTTGTATTTCATCTTGCCAAACTGTAAGTTTGTTGGCGACACTCGCAGGTGCGATGATAAGGACACTAGATATTTCTAGCTTATCAAAGGCTAGGTATTCAATCAACGATAACATTAACGCTGTTTTACCTACACCCATATCAAAGAAGATACCATAGTGCCTCTTATCTTTTATGATTTCTAAGGCGCTTTGTTGTTCTTGATTAAGTGTTATTCTCATTTTAGCTTCTTCTTGCGATGTTCTCTTAAGTATTTTGTATATTTTTCAATAGATTTTTTTAGATTTACAAGGAACTTTGCATCGTAAACAAAAATATTTCCTAGTGTATAACTCCACTCCAACTTATCAAAACCAACTTCAATAAAAGCTTCTTTTCTTTCAAATTTACCATTAAAGAAAGTTTCGTGTAATTGTGTAAACCTCATAAAATGATATCTATCATCATTAAATTTTAAATACTTTTTTTCTAAATCACAGTTCGCATCTTTCATAATATTTAACAAAGCTCTTTTTAGTATTCTATTATTAAAAGACCTTCTAGCTTTACTTTTTAATTCTCTATGTATACCATTAGGCATTATATTCAAGATGATATTTCCACCAATAAAAGTAAAGAAGTTTTGATTATATGTGTTGTTGAAAAAATAAACTAATTGTTCTTGTTGTTGTTCTCCTTTTGTTGAGAATGCGTATTTTTTCTCTCTTAGGTCTCGTGTTGATATGTTTTTTATAAAAGTAACAATAGATTCTTCGTTTTTGAAGTGAAAGGTCATTCTTTCTTTTGTTTTTGATGTTACTATTAACTTAGTCATATTTTTACTCCTTTCTTTTTAAAATGGTAAGTCATCTTCATTTACCCCTCTTGTCCATACATATTGTTGACCAAAGATACCTTGCCTTTTCCTATCGCCTTCTTTAGAAAACCCTAACTCTTTCAAAGCTGATTCTATTTCTATACGCATATGATAATTCATATTAGATGAGAAAGGTAATTCAAAAGCGAGTGTGTATATTTCTTTCAAAGAGAACTCTTCTTTTGGTTGTCTTGGAATTGGTACACCACTAAAAGTGTGGGTTTTATTTTCCTTATATGTGTTTTTCATAGTCTCAAAATCTAGATTATAAAAATTAGTAGGAAACTTATTATTAACATACATCTCTACGATAGGGTAAGTATCATTTTCTACTGTCGCCTTATCATTTAATTCATTCCAAATTCTCTTCGCTTCATCATTTTCGTTGAACGCTGCCATTGGGTTAAAACCTTCTTCAAAGTAAACCATAGCTTCTGCAAGACATTGATTTCTTATTTCTTCAGTCCAATAGTCTTTATCGTATAGTCTTGTTGTATTCTTTGGTAGTTTTGAGTAGAAGGGTAAAAATCTTCTATTACCTGTTCTATCTCGTAATGGTTCTCTATCATTTGTTGTTGCTATAAAGACACATTGTCTACGATACTCAGTGACTCTACGACCATAACTCCTTCTAAACTTATCACTTGTTTTAGATACAAACGATTTAATTGTTGACGCATCACTTTTTTTGTAGTACTTCTCAAACTCAGGAAGCTCATAAACCATAATACCACTTAGTTGTTCGTAAGCATCTTTCTTTTCAAAAGGTAATTCATCATCTCCAAAGTAATTAGGTTGTGAGTCAATATCGACCATACCTCTTTTACCCCAATCTAATGTTGCAATTGATTTACCAAATTGTGATTTACCTACACCTTGCTCTCCTGATAAAACTAATATCATATCAAACTTCGAACCAGGTCTCATAATTCTTTGGATTATACCTACCCACCAAGCTTTACTTGCTGCTTTGTAGAAGGCATTAGGTTGAATATTATATAAATCACATATGATGGTTTCTATTCGCTTTTTACCATCCCATTCAGGTAAGTTAGCTAAGAAAGTTCTTATTGGATGTATACGCTTTTTACCAGCCTCGTGAACCACACAATCATATACCAAGTCTTTACCACTAATTTGATAAACAGTGTTAAGGTACACGCGTATTTCACTATCATCCATATCGGTTAGCATATCGCCTTTTGACTTTTCACTATTCCAATCTGGCGTACGATAAAAACATACTGCATCTCTCAAACTATCAAAGTAAAACAAATCTTTGAACTTAGCATCGTTGTTGAAGATGATACCTAAATTTCTTGCATTTGTTTTTGGGTGTCTATCACTTTTTGTTCCTGTCATATCTAACATCATTTTCCAATCATCAGACTCGACACTATTTTCATCTACCTCGATTTTTCCAGATTCAAACTCATCAATATTCTTTTGAAGTTTTTGTATCTCGGGCATATGTTTCATAGCAGAAGGAACATTATTTCTAATAAACTCTACCATAGCAGCGAAAGAAGGTATCTTACTATATTTTTCTTGTTGTTCTTGAGAAGTTGACTCTAGGTCTTGTTTACCAAACAAATGTATTCTTACGATATCAAACGCGTGCAATAACCTACCTTGTGCAGGGTCAGAGGCGTGATGTGAATACGCATACTCATCGTTAAGTATAACGAGACCTTCTTTTGACTCTCCGTCTTTATATGTATATCTATTACTATTCTTTCCAGGCTCATACTCATCTTGTAAGAACCTTTCAATAGCTTCTACAATTGTAAACTCAATGTTAAAAGCATTGACTATTCTATGTTTTGTTTGTTTACTACTTGCTATTTTACCTTTTTTAATTTTGTTAATACTTAGACCGTCAATGTAATGTGGTCTTTGAAACTCAGCAATATTGAGATAGTCCATATATTTATCTAGCATAACATTTGCATCTAAATAATCATATTCGCCAATACCAAAACTTTCACATATGTAATCGCCATCTATACTGACGCTTGGAAAATACATTATACGATTGATTTGGAATGTTGTTGCATCGAAGTATTCAATGCCTACAATATTTGCTATCGTTCTACCCACAGGCTCATATTTATTTACATCGATTTCATCCTTTAGAGGAACTATCAATCTAAGTCTAGGCTCTTGTTTTGTATGTGAATGTGTTGAATAAACAAAGAATGGAAAGTTTAATTCTTTTGCTTCTTGTTTTTCTTTTAGCTTGTCTATAATGTTAGGTGGGCAATAGTCCATATCGAGAGTAATCATATTTCTAGTCAAGATACTTGTTGCATCTCTCTTATTATTTTGACTCGTACCTGCGATAAAGCCACCTTTATCTTTACACTTTAATTTAAAGTCTCTATCTCCGTTTTGATACTCAAGTACAGTTTCTTTTGTTCTAATAGGTTTATTTGCAAAGCCTTTAGCCATAGCTTCAAAAGTAATTTCTTGTATGATACCTGCCTTAGAAAATCTATTTCTAAAACTTAATAACTTATATCTATTCATAATAAGTCCTCTGGCAATAGTGCATCAAAGTTATCAAACTCAAAACACTCTTCTACTTTTACTTTATCTTTGCCTGTAACAATACCTAACTCAACTAAACCTAAGAATATCTTATCGATTGCTCTTTTGTCAATTCTTTTTTTATAGTCATAAGTTAAGTCTTTAATTCTTTTAGAACCTTCTTTGTATCTTGGTATGAAAAAACTACGATAAACTTTAGCTTCTGTTTTTATTAGACTTGTTAATTTTGTGTCATTTAATTCAAGCATAGAGATGAATTTTTTAGGTGTGTATTTCATATAACACCTGCCTTTATTCGCGCATTACATTCAGCTCTAAATTGACAAAACTTACACGCTTTTTTATTTGGTCTATAAACAAGATTATCAGTGTTGATTTCTTGCATAGGTTGTGCTTGTTTAATGTACCATTCTAACAAATCTTTAAAAGTATAACTCACAGCTTTTGTATTGTATATCACACTTTGACATATTGATATAATAACTTTGTTTGGCATTATCTTTGTTCTTCTATGAAGTTCTTGAATAAAACCATACGCATACATAAGCATTTGATTGTTATCTTCAGTGTCTACTTTACTACGACCCGTTTTTAAATCTACGATAATCACATCGCCGTTTTCTAATACCATAGCGACATCAACGATTCCATTGATATTGTTATCGAAAAATCTCATCTTTATTCTTTGTTCTATAAAAATGTGTTTGGGTTGGTATTCGTTATACAGTTGTTTTATATAGGATATATAAGTATCTACAGTGCTATCACAATTTTTATCCCATTTTACTTTCAAGTCTTTATTTCTACGACTCGAATAAAAGTTATCAGGGTTAGTTAATCTTTCGATTTCTTGTGAATGGTCTTGGTATAAGAATAGTTCTTGTAATCTTAGGGCTGCAACTTCGTGTTGTAAACTCCCTTTCAAAGTAGACTTTGATTCTGAGAAGCCTTTATTATGAGGTAAAGAAGCTGTACAAGTTAGAAACCTATCAGATGATGATGGACTTAATTTATATTTACTTGACATACTTCACTCCTTAGTAATTTATTTTATAGTTTGTTTTAATTCCTCTAAATCAGAATAGCTTAGTTCACTCAATAAAGATTTTCCTTTTGAGGTTACAAAAGCTTTTGCCTCACTTTGTTTACTTGTATCGCGAATAGTCTTTCTTACTTCTAATAATAAGCTAGCATATTCTTGAGACTCTTTAGTATACTGCTCCTTAGGTTGTTCTACAACTTCAGGTTTTTTTATCTCATCACCACTCAAGAAACTTTGTAAGAAACTTGTATCTTCAGGCTTGTGTTTTTTCTTTTGTGGTTGTGTTGGAATTGGTTCTACTTTTTTTGGTTTTTTCTTTTCTACCCTGATAGAAGTAGTTTCTCCAGTACTTTGTAAATTTTCATCCTCAAAGTCATCATCGGTTTGTTCGAAGATATCTAAACCAATACCACTTGTACGAGCTATCAAACGAACCATACCACGCTGTCTTGCTTTATTTAAGTCAAGAGAGTTTGGCGCTTTGATTATTTTTGAAGCTTTGTTATCAAAGATAGGGTAGTACTCGTGTACTTCTAAACCTTGCCAAGTCGCTACCAAGTGTATAAATAACGCGTTGGACTCCATAGCTTTTAATACTAGGTCGCCATTTTCATCTGGTGCATAGTCATTGTAAGGAAAGGTTACTTTTGTAGCCCACTCAGCAACACGAATTGTACCACCTTGCATTCTAAATAATCTTTCTACAACTGCCCACGGATAGTAAGGTATTTCTTTTACGACATTAGACTTTCTAAATTCTTTTCTAATTGTCTTTCTATATTTCTTAAGGTTAGAACACATACCTTTATATGTATAGTTCTCCTCAAATAATTTTAATAAATCAGCATCCATTATTTTTTCGCGCTCCTTTCTTGTAACAACGCATCAATCTTGTTGTTTGTTTCGACTGTTCCTTTCAATGAAAATAATAAATCTCTAAACGCACTTATGTAATTGTTAGCAATACCAACCACACGAGCCAATTCTTTTTCTAACTCCTCAATTCTTTTTTCTAATTGGGCTTTAGTCATTTCTACTTTTTTATCTGACATTTTGAATCTCCTCTATAAAATTTTTTATAATATCTTTTGCTTTTGTTTTATTCTCGGTGCAAAAAGCCGAGTCATAACCTGCTTGTCTTAGCAACTTATAATTTTGTCTATATATTTCAAGCACTCTTTTTCTTGCTTCATTCATTAGAATGGACTCTCTTCTTCACTACCAAAATTGAAACCACTCCAAGCATCGTTGCTTGCTTTATAAATGGACTCGCCACTTTCTCTTTGACCTATACTTACTGCTCTATGGAAGACTGTGTATATGTATT
>Ga0208162_1000695_pt1 | contig 18570 bp, 29 predicted proteins | sample CB_VirMetaG_4_FD_184539 | JGI IMG/M metagenome (GOLD analysis project Ga0208162, IMG submission 184539) | Freshwater to marine saline gradient viral communities from Chesapeake Bay - CB_1508_1M Viral MetaG (SPAdes) (version 4) | ecosystem: Environmental > Aquatic > Marine > Coastal | place: USA... | reverse complement strand
GGTTCAGTCTCATTTCAAAAACATCTACAATAAGACAGGATTAAATAGGCCGACTTTGTGGAAAATTTTTAACCAGTTTGATTACAACGCAAAGTCAGATTCAAAGATGATGGATGCGCCCCCAAAACACTTATGGGCAATCCAAACGCACAAAAGCGAGCCTTTTAAACTGTGTGAGTTTTTTTACACAGAGGACGAAGCAGCGGAGGCTTTTAAAAACATTCACGCATATAGAAAGGAGGGGATTACTCTATGACCATCACAACCGAGCAAATTAAACGCCTACTTGGCGACCCAGCTGGAAAACCCATGCTTAAACTGAGCAAAGATCAGCAAAAAATTGTCGATTTCATGCGCCAAAAACCCGAACAAGTCACGGGGCGGCAAATATGTGACGCAACGGGTTTTGACCCAAAAAGCATCAATAAACGCATGAATTTTTTGGAGGCTCGTCATATCGTTGAGTCTATTCGAGTACCGAGAGATCGAGATTTAGACCGTGCGATCGCAAAAAAAATGAGTGTTTTCTATCAGCTAAATCCAAAGCATAAATAGCAAAAACCACCTAAATGGGGTATGTTTTATTTTTGCTTTTGTGTTACGATGTAATCACATCAACAAAACGGAGAGAGATTATGAAAGCACTTAAATTAATTACAATTGCATCGGTTGCGCTGTCAATGACTGCGTGTTCTTCAATCAACATCCAGCGAGACAACCTACAAGGCCACGCTGTCGCAGCCACCGCAGATATGGCAAGCACATTTGCGGCAATCGACGCCGGGGGCTTTGAAGGCAATCCTTTGGGTGTGTCGGGCGTGATCGCTAGTAAATTTGCTGTGGGCTACATACTGGAAACCACAATCACAAATGAGCAAGCCAAAAAGAGAGCGTTTAAAACACTTAACGCGGCCCAAGCTGGGGCCACAGTAAACAACCTGCTGATTGCAGCGGGTGGCGTTTCGGCATACGCTGTGCCTTTTGGGGTGATAGCTGGCGTGATGTTCTACGAGGGGGTTGAGCACAAAGGCCACAAGCTGATTGGGTGCCCTACCGGGTCGCTTGATGAAACTGTGGATTTTGAGGGGTGTGAGTGAATGAATCAAGAAAATTTAAGAATCTTGGGTGAGTATCTAATCAGCCTTCCTGATGATTACAAATACTTTGACATGAGCAATTTTTGTAAGTCGTTAGCCAAAATTCGCATTACCCCTGATCAAGCAGAGCGAGGAAAGATCGGAGACCCGCTGTGGCACGCGCCCCGAGCAGGGATTAAGCCCAGAAGTGCAGCAGCAAAAGAAAATTGGGAGTATTTTTGTGACGAGGCGCTAGACATCCCTTTTTATAGTGACGAGGGTCTGTGGTGTTTTTCAGGTGAATGGGATGCCACAGATAACACCCCGCAGGGTGCCGGAAAGCGCATTTTTTGGTTGCTTGAACATGGGGTGCCTGAAGATTGGGAAGAGCAGATTTTCGGCGAGGCTGACTTGTGTTACGAGAGCGGGGCGGGCGAATGAATTGGTTAATTTTTTGGAGCGTGGTTTCTATGCTTGCAGGCGTTGGTGCATTCACCTGGTTGTACTGCGAACTTGAAGCAAGCAGGAAAAAACTTGAAAACGAAATGGGATTAGGGGAACAGGATGAGCTACAAGCACGAAATAATTGACAGAATAATTTGCGCGGTGGACGAGGGCATGAGTGACGATGAGTTCTGCAATCTGCTCGAAGAGTGTAGCGTTGCAGCTGTTAAAAACAAATTGAGGAACGAATCAAAATGAGTATTTTAGACCCAAAATTTAAGTACACGCCAGCAGACAAAACAGACGTTCAAGCTACTTGGCGCAGGTTCGGATGGACTCCTCAGGCAAGCCACAAATTAAACTTGCCAACCTATAAACAAAAAAGGTCCTGACCATGTGCAACACGATTGAGACAATGCAGGCGCTTTCTAGGTTGTCCGAGCTAAATGAAGATCTCTATAAGCTATTGCACGAAATGAACACTTTTAAAATTGTCAACACGCTTGAAAACATAGAACGACAATGTATGCTTCATGAGGTCATAGAGGAAACCCAACAAGATATTGAGCTCTGCGAAAATTTACTCAATGAATCGCGATTGATCCAGTATTTTGCAGTCAATCAGATTTCTCGGTTTTTTTTAAAAACTCCACGGCGTTAGCGGTTGGAATTTTTACAAACCCAAGCGCAAAGTTAGACACCAAGGTAATGATGACCGCCAGAACAATTGTCTTAATGTCACTTTTGTTGGATTTTACGTTGTCAATGACAGGGGCGGCTTTTTCTTTAAACGTGTAATAATCCCGAATGTGTTCAACGGCGCGGCTGTCTCTTTTTTGTAGCTCTGCATCAATTTTAAGTAAAATTTTTTCGTTGTTTGCGGCAATGGCATGGATAATGTGTTTTTCCAGATTACCAATTGATTCAGTTGTTTTTATTCTGCTCTCGGTATGCAAGTCAAACAGCTTTGAGATGTTTGACGACAGCTCTGTCTGCTGGCTAACCATAAATTCAGCAGCAGAAAGCAAAGGAATAACTTTGTTGTGATTTAGGTCGCGCGTCCTCTGCTCAATCTTGTTAACCTCAGCAATAAGGCTGTTTATTTGGGCGCGTAGATCTTCCATTACGCTCTGCCTTTGAGTTTTTCTGTCGTTCGGTAAACGCCCAAACCGAGCATAGCAGACATGAGCGCAATCAGGCTTTCAGAATCAATCGCTGGTAACTCAGGCACACCATCAACACCAAGCACGGTTAGGAGCCAAGGGAGCAAAGGCCTAGCAAGCATTTGATATGCAAAACCAAAAACACAAACCCAGCCAACAGCAGGTCTCCATCTTGATTTGAATGGGTCGTTTGACGTGGCCTCTGTTTTATTTATTTCAATCTGGCCCATAGCAAGTTGAAATGACCTCTCGGCCTCTTCCATTTCGCCATTTTGAGCCATTTCAAGCATTTTTAATTTAGCTTCGGACTTGGCTTTTTCGTCTGGAATAACTCGATCTAATACCGATCCGATCAATGGTAAAAATGCTTGAATCATACCCACCTCACTTAGAAAAGTACTGCAAAGCCGCGTTTATCATAGCCGTTAAAAAGACAAACAAAATTGTCACTTTTGGGATCAAGGAAATTTGAATCGCCTTGATGTCGTCCTTTAATTGATCGCACTCAACTTTGAATTTATCTTTCATGGCCGAAAACCACTTCACATTGTTGATTTTATCGTCTTTGATCTCTTTCAAAATTTCCGCTATATAAGCTTCTTGCCTGTTTTGGCGTTCGTGTATTCGTTCAATTTTTTCGTCCATGCGCTGAATCGTTCCGTGCTTGAGCTCGGTGAACTGTCCTTCAAGGTTGTGAACTTTTTGCTCAAGGTTTCTTAGTTCATCCATTGTAAATCCTATTTAATCACCACGCCGCCTTGGTAGCCTTTATAAAAATACACGCCCGTTCTGATGCCCACATCGTGCCCACGGTCAATGTGAACAAACGAGTTAGCCAACCCCACACGCCAGCCCATTGCCCGGGCAAGCTCGGCAAATTCCTGTTGCTTGCCTGTAGCCCAATCGCCCCAAGAAATATCCGCAGCCATAGTGCCAAATGTAGGCCACACGGGGTTGTCTGTAAGGTGTAATGAGCGAGGGTGACCGCCAATTGCCTGGTTGTGTTCAGGGGTTCTGCAAACGCTCGTTGGTATCAATGGACGATTCCACGCTTCACGCAGTTTTGGTAATTCATCGGCAAAGCGCGGGTCGAGCTTAATTACGCCCGTGCCCTTGCAAGCCAGCTCATGCTCTGGAAAGTAGTCAATGGCGGTGGTGATTGGGGTCATTATTTGGCCTCTAGTGCTTCAATTCGGGCGGTAAGGTCATCAATTAGTTGTTGTTGCTTTTGGCAAGTAGCTACTAAATGCCAAACATAGGCGGTTTTATCAACCGCCCAAGGGGCATATCGTTTTTCCGTTCGAGCAGGCTCTACTTCAACAGTTTCGTATTGAGCGGGAATTTTTTCTCCGGTTTCCGGGTCGTAAGTTTCCTCTTTAATTAATACTTGCTCAGTCACAGCAGGGATTTCTTTTTCGTAGTGTCCTCCAACTGATACTGACCCTTTAAAACGCTGATATTCTTCTTGAGCAATAAGTCCTATTTGAATTTTGTTTGTCGGGTCATCTTTCCAGCTATATGAGCGCAGTCTGGCTCCCATTACCAAGTCAAAAGACTTTTGGCGGTCTGCGTCTCCATGAATATTTTTAAATTCCGCATCCGAAGTTGTATTGTATCGAACAAGACCAGCACCTGCTCTTCGGTGAGCTGATCGTAGGGCACGAAGCTGTCCGACTCGGGATCTTGGGTGAACCCAGCGGTACCGTAGGACGTAGCGGAGAACTCGCCGTCCGTAGCCGTGCAGCGCCAGTGCGCCGTGAACACAAAGCCATCGTCTAGCTTGCGTTCGAGGGTCGGTAGGGACCAGACAAAGTTAGCCATTAGCCTGTGCCTCCATGTGGGCCTTGTAGGCGTCGATCACTTCTTGGGTGTGAACTGCGGCACACACCGCCTGCACCTTCGCATCTTCGGCGCTGTAGTCGTCGCCGGGGGCCACAACGTGCCTATGGAAAGACCGGCTGATCTCCTCGCCGTCGCGCTTAATCACGGTAGCAACGCGCACCTGAACGTGGTTTTTGACGATCTCAATTTTGTCCGCGAAGGACTCTTCAGTTAATGCCATTGTGTTTCTCCTTGGTCCGCCTCAATCGTCCGAGTGAGGTAATTAGGCAACTTCGTAAGTTACGGTGAAATAAAGTCTTGCGCTTCCTGACGACAAACTTGAAATAAGTTTTGAAGAAGCATCCGCGCCTGTAGCGTTCTCTACAAGGGCAACATAATTTGTGTTATCAGGAACTCTTGCAAGGACTTGGTTTGTAAACGAAACATCTGTTGTCAAAACAGATGAAACAAAATAAGCAGATGAAGCGATTGACTTAGCGGTAAAAGGCAAGCCAGTAACAAAAACGTCGTTCCCTGCGGTTAGCCCAGTTGTATCGATATTTATTAACTGGCACGTTGCATGGACAATGTTTCCGATTTTGGTGTAGTAGCCGTTATCAACAAAAGCGGTAGCCTCGTTTCCTCCAGATGACGCGTCCGCCACCACAGGCGTCCAAGTCCCCTCCTCATAATCATCCAGCAGATTCGCCGCACCAGTACCACCGAGGTATACACCGCCTGAGAGGTAGAGGTCTTTGAAGCGCTGGGTGGATTGACCAAGATTTAATACGCCATCAGTACGTACAGTAGGGTTTCCCGTAGTAGGGTTTATGTTAGAACCGTTAAAATAGATGCCTGAGTCTTTACCACAAAATGACGCGCTTGTAGAGAAAGCTCCAATACTCCCCACGGTTGTGCCGTCTTTTTGGAATAATACAATGTCACCATCAGATGTTTTTCTATCAAACAAGCCTGAATTTGTGCCATCAGATCTAAAATAACCTGAACCATTTGCTCTTATTTCACCGCCAAGGCCAGTTCCAGAAGAGGTCTTACCCACCAGCAAGTTGCCGTTAACCAACAAATTACCCGCAAACGTATTACTCGCCGCGCCTAATTTTGCAATATCATGCGCCCCGACAATATCAAACTGGGTTCCGTTGTAGCGGATGATTACGGGCTTGCCAGATACCAAAACATTGGCTACCAGGGCCGCGCCATTTAGATAAATGTTTTTGGCTCCACCGCCGTTGATGTTTAATGTCGCCGCCCCGGTGTTATTTGATGCCGGAATCAATACAAAAAAATCATTAGCCGCCAGCGTGATTGTAGTCCCCAGAGTGGCCGTGATCGTGTTTGTTCCCGACACACTTGAAAGCAAACCAAGCCTCCGGCCAAAAAGCAAATCAATCGCGGCCAATCCATTGTTTAATTTTGTGCCCCAGGTGTTTCGGCTTGCGCCTACTTCTGGCTGGGTAAAACCGTATAAATCTGTTGTGGTGTCGGCCATTACAATTCCTCAATAACCTTGAAATCAAGGTCAGTTCTTTGGTAAAAGATTTCAGATAAGTATACACTATCAAAGCGACCATATAAAGTATGCACCAAGCCCTTATTGTTGGCTGTTGGATAAACCGAATAAACAAACGGATCGCTGTTTACAATGTCCTGATATTTCAACAAAAAATCAATTTTCTCAACATCGGTCATGTAGGGAAATTTGCCAGAAATGTTTAGCCTAGATGGCCTTTTTTGTATATAACGTTGCCCACCTATTGATTCCCTTGCAACGCTTCTCTCTTGCCTGCTTAGGTTGTAACCATGGCTTAAATTATTCTCAAAAGTTGTAGCTGAGGCCATTATTAATCGCCCCAATTGCTGATAACCGGTGTTGTCATCGGTAAACGTAAATTTCCAATAAGCTGAGGATATATTGGACCCAATAGGAAAAATTGTTATATTTTTCCCCAATTGTTGCTCAATGGGTGTGTTCAATCCATACAGTCCGACCCCATAATCTGCGTCACCGTAAGCCGCCGCTTCGGGCTCTCCGCTTGTGTAGACAGTTGGCGAGATGGTTTCATCTACTGTATTTGTTGAGCCGTCGATAGCGTCATCCCATGCCTGAATTCTGATTTCCCCTGCTGTCGTCAGATTAAGATCGACAAAGGCGATGTGGTCAACAGACAAAGGGTTTGCCAACTGCAAGGATATGTTTGAGGTTGTTCCAGAACTAGAACGCCAAGGCTTTGACCTCTTGGTGTTTTGGATGTTCTCAACTGGCAATGCCTCACTAGACGCGCTTAAAACGTCTGTGTCGTCTGACTGGCTACCAAATAAAAAAAGAGAACTCATACCAGAATCATAACCCTTTGAATTGGATACCCGCCGTCAAAAATATCAATCACCGAAACAACCGCGCCAATCATCAGCTCAACTCCAAATTCTACCGATATATTTTCGCCGAGTTTTAATGCCGCCGTATAAGGTAAATCCACCTCTAATAGTTTACGCTCTTGTGCGTAGATGCTCAACAATCTTTGAGAAACCGCCTGAGCGTCAGCCTGTTCATCAAATAAAGTTTCAAAAAACGGGCTTTCTTGATACTCAAGCTCAGAATCTAAACCTGCGGCTGTTTCAGTCGCAGACAAATAGAGGCGCTCAGAGAATGACGCCTGCGCTGTGCTTGCCGCTGGCCTGCTTTGGTACTGAGTCCAGTTTTTTCTATAGCTGTAATTTAAATCCGAGTACAGACGATCCTCTGCTTGGTAGCGGATCTCGGACAATTCGGACAACGAGGTAAACGAACCGACCGCCGCGCTTTCTTGAGGGACCGGATATTGAGCAGCCAAAAATTCGTTGTTTTCGTCAATCAGCCAATACGCCGCGCAGGAAACCATAATCCGGTTCAATAAATCGCCAAGCGCCGTGGATTCCGTCACATAAAGACCAACAACACCGGTTGGGATGTTGTACGTTTGAGCAATGCTCACGCCTGATCTGGAAATTAATTCAGAAGCTATTTCCTCCGTTGAATCCAGCCAAGTGCCGCTTACTTGAGCGCCTTTAACGTCTGCAGTCACAATTCCAACCGGGGACCCTGTTAGTGTGATTTTCCCCGTGCTTAAATCGACGGTGTAGTCCGTGGTAAGGGTAAGTAATGCCCCCTGGTCGTAAACGGCAACAACGGCTTCAATCGCACCATCATGGACATGATATTCAAGCGATGCCGGGTTGGTTAAAAATGGTTGGATGTTGCGACAATACCCAAAGCACAATGGCTTGTCTGACACGGTGACAATTGGTCTCTGTATTTCTTGTGATCCATCTACTATTTCAAACCTCAGGCTGCCGTCGCTGCTACCTCCAACGCGCCCAACCTTTCCTTTAAGCAGCTGGATTGCATCGGCTCTTGAGTAAACCCGAGGAGGCCCAGCAAGCCAAGCGGTTACTGTTGCCCCTCGAACTAAATTTATTGTTTCTTCTGAAAACGAACCGCTTATGCTCGTCCACACTTGGTCGTCAACAAGCGTTATTTCACCAAACCCGGTTGATGCCTGCCCACTAAATGGATCATTTAAAACCTTGCGAATATCAGACAAACCCGTTCCGCCAATCACCGGCGAATAAAAAAGGTTTGCCGGTGTATCGTCGTTTTCTGTGATGTAATCTGAGTCACTCAGATAGTAAGTGGTCGATGAGACATCATTGCGGACAATTTCAATCAGCAATATTCGCTCGGCTTGTGGGGTCTGAAAATACTCTTCTAAGGTCACGATTTAACCCCATCCGAGTAAATAACCAACTCCCCGCGCCTAGATCGTTCACGAAGCGCGGCCAACGTTTCTTCACGGATTATTCGCCCATCTGGCGTGACCACCGTTAGCACCAAGTCGCCGGACTCCCTGATCTCTCTTCGCAACTCTCGAAGCTCGCCGACAACATTCTGGCTTGAGTCTGCCTGCAAAGCCGGGGCGGCAACCGCTGAAAGTTGACCCGTCACAACATCAAAAATTGACTTGAACCGGCTTGACGATCCGAAAAACTCACGTGACAAATTAAGCAGAGTGTCAGCTGAGTCTGTCAGGTTTCCAAGCGCGTTAATGTCTCCGGATCGAGCCGCGCTTAAAGTCTCATTAAACTGCTGTTGAGCCGCCGCCAGCTTTTGAGTGGGGCTCAAAGTTGTTTCACTTGTCTCAAGATTGCGTAAATAGTTCGCAATGCTCAGCCCAGCGTTTCTGATTCTGTCAATTTCCCTGATTGCAATGTTTGTGGACTCTTCTTGCCTTTTTTCAATCGCATCATAATACGAATCAATTGCTGGCAACAGTTGAGAAACACGAGCAAACGCATCGGGCCCAATTGAGTTAAAGAAATTCACAAACTGTTCACGAGTGCTAAATAAACGGCCCCCAAAATCTGCCAATGATCTATTAAGGTTATCAGTCAAATTTTTAAGCTGATTTTCCTCACTTGTGAATTCTTTTGCAAAAAAACCTAAAGTTTGCTGGAGACCCTCTATCCCACCAATCATTGAAAAAAATTCTTTAACTGTTTGAGCAGATGCACCGGAAAGCTGCCTCAAAGCATTTGTCATTTGAGTAAAATTATCATTGACATAATCAAGCATCAGAACATCAGCAAGCAGCGCGTTCAAATCCTCTAAACTTGCTGTTCGAACATCAACCGAATCAAAAAGACGGTCAATGTTGTCTACAAAATCTGAATTTTGAAGAGCGGAGACAATAGCTCTCGTGCCAAAAAGCGCCATATTTTCAGCATTTAAAGCAATTTCACCGGCCAAGAATGTTCCGTTGTTTCCTGTCTCTCCGGCCCTGCTCTGGTATGTATTGAATAAATCTTGGCCACCAAGCCTAGAACCAAGAATAAAATTAGGATTTTGTCCTTGCCTTCCTGTGCTGCCCGTGAAAAAGAAATCAGCAGGTGCAGCACGACCTCCAATTCCTTGAACAATACCAAGGAACGATGACTTTAGAGCGTCCTGTTGGTCCTGCAAAAATTTCGGATCTAGTAACTGAGCGGAAACTTTCCCGCCCCCGCCAAACAATGAGCCGCCAATGAACGAGCCGATTGCTGATCCTATCGGACCAAAAGATGATCCTAGATATGTTCCAATTGCAGCGCCCGCAGCCTTCTTTGGATCACCTCCTAACAAGGCTGTTATCGCTCCGGCGTAAGTGGCTAAATCTGATGCAAGTGCACCAAGTTCTGCGGTAAGCGCCGTTGTCTGACCTGAAAACTTTGCCAAAACTGACCCGGCATTTTCAAGCCCATATTGCAAGGCGATGGCCTGACCTCCAAAACCGGCCCCAGTTATTGCGGATGCTATCGTGCCCTGGTTAGCCGAAAGAACACCTCCAATTGAACCGCCTTTGCTCATTGCCGCTTGAATAGTCGGACGCAACACCATCGAGCTAAATTGCTGTTCAATATCCCGCTTAAACGATTCAGCAAAATCACCGACACGGTTAAAAGCCGTTTCAAAAGCGCTAATTAGATCGTTTTCAAACTGTTCGGCAATTTCTTTATTTGCATCAATGACTTTTTGGACTTCTTGCTTGTCAAATTGAGTTTTTTTGGCTTTTTTTAGCTCCTCAAGTGCTTTTATTTGCTTTTTATACGCAGCAATTAAATCATCGTTTGCATCGCCAAATGAGATGGCGGCAATACGCTGTTCTTTTGTTGCTATCGCGTCGTCAATCTTCGCCAGCTCCAAATCGCGCAGCTGTTGCTCATTAAGTCCTATGGCTTGCGTTTGCTCGGTGATCTGCTTAATTTGCTCCTGGATTGCATCAACTTGGTCAATCTCAGCGTTGATCACATCAATGGACTGTTCAAGCGCTTTCTGTTCTATTTTTTGCTTTTCTTTTAATGCCTTTTCAAGTTTTTTTTCGGCTTTCTCGCGGTCTTTGGCGTTTTGAATGATGGTCGTTTGTTGCTCGATATTCTGCTGGTCTTGAACCTGCGCCACTTGCTTGGATTGATTGAATGCTTCCAGCGCACTTTCGGCCTCAACTAATTGAGCCTTCATAGTTTTCAAGCGCTCAACGGTGACAGACGAACCTTGCCCGGCATCAATCAAAGCCTGCGCTTTCTCGATTTCTTTCTGAAGGTTAACAACACGCCGCGCCGTAGAATCAGCATCTTTCAATGCCTCGGATTGGGCGTTCAACACCTTGATGGCAGCACCCGCAGCCAGAGTCAACGCGCTAAAGACAGCGACGTAAGGTGCCAATAAAACCAATGATGGAACTAATCGAGTTGAAATTGCGAGCGAAATCGAGTTGATGATCGTTGGCAACGTATAAAGCCCAGCAACCACCGCACCACCAACCATAAAAGGCTTGAACTCATCGACCAATCTGGGCAACTCCCTGATGATGTCTTGAGACACTTGCGCAATTGATGACATGGCGGGAATCAAAGCCATAGCAACTGAGCGCGACAGCCCCTCAGTCGTGGCCTCAAATTTACGCATTTCAATATCTAGCTTCTTGGCCTTTTCAAGTGCCGACTTGTCGAGCACAATGCCCAAACGGTCAGCCTCTTTTGACAGCTCTTTCAAAGCCTTGCCGTTGTCGGCAAATAGCGGGATCAATGCGCTCGAATCGCTGGCAATGGCCTCCATATAAAAGGTCATTTCTGCTTGAGATAAATTGGCTTTTTCTAAGCTTGTGATGTAAAGCTGTAATGCGTCCGCGCCATTTAACTTACGGAAATTTTCAGCCGTCACGCCAACTTGGGGTGCGATGTTCTCAAAAAAGTCAGCCATCCCGCCAGCGCCAGTAGCTAGGAAATCCCCTACCTTATCTTGGGTGTCTTTTAGAATGTCGCCAAGCTTTTCTTGTTCAATCCCGAATGTTTTTGCGGCAAATGCTATTTCTTGAAATTGACCCACCGAAGTGCCGCTCAATCTGCTTAACTTGGTAAGCTCCCTACCAACATCACCTAGGCCGGTAACCAAGCCTATAAGCTCTCTTGCCCCCAACGCTAGGCCAATAGCGCCTAGCGCTTTAGCGGCCACCGCTGCCGACTTTTGAATTTTCTGCATTGACCCTTTAACAGTCGATTGCGCCCTATCCATGTCTTTTTTAATCCGCGCTACGTCTGCGGCCATTTGGATAGTAAGCTGGGCTACTGTGGTCATTTGGTTGCCTTTTCCTTGTCAGACTTAATTCGGGCTCTAAACGCTAATGTAAGTTTATCAGATACAACCTCTCTATTAAAGTCAATTTTACTTCGATAAGGAGCGGGTGTTAGTGGATCTTTAGATTGATGGTACTGTGCACAATAAGCCCTTGAGGCGTCAATAATGGCTTGGAACTCCCAGCCCGAAAGAGGGTATTTTGTGCCGCGTTGCCACTCCATGACATCAACTGAGTTAAGCGGCTCAACACCATTAAAACCAGACTTGCAAACCCCACAACGCTCTAAAACCTTAACCAAATACTCTAGGTCATCAATATCAGGCAGATCAGGCACCCCGCCTCTATCTCGCAAATCATCAAGGCGGGATTTTTTCCTTTTTTCTGGGGTTACGCTATACCAAGCCAATTGCTTGGCATAATCGATTAATCTTGTTGAGCACCGCCAAAAAAATTGGCCATGTCCCCTAGGAAGGCTTGAACTTGTTTATTGATATAAATAAGCCTTGTCTCAGAATAAACACCACGGGATCCGTTTGGATATGGGAAATTTTCAATTTCTTTGGTAACTGAAACCAAGAAATTAACATCAGCCTGCTTGTCATCAGACTCTTCTTTTTTCCCATTTTTACCCAATGCTGCTAAGACCTTGCGCGTTGCTGCTGAATCAAGAGCAGCCTTTGCTTTTTCGTACTCAGAAGAGCCTGGGGCATAAACGTGAATTCTTACCGGCTGGCCGTTTCTTAAAAGCGGCTTACCCGTGGGGGTTTCAACTTCTAAAACGGCTGTTTCAGAGAGAAAAAATTCTTCGAATTCATTTTTTTCAATGTTGCTCATTATTAACCTCGCAATTTATGCACCAACCAAGACCCCAGCCGTTGCGAGGATCGGCCAGAGTCAAGGAAAGTGCTAGTTTACGGCCCCTTATGCGGCCAATGATTCTACAATGCCAACACCAGCATCGTTAGTAGTGATCTCAAGAGTAATGTTTGCCCGAGTAATGTCATCAACACCGGCGACAACGTTTTTAAACATCATCACTTTAGCGGCGAAAAAATAACGGTCACCGTTTTGGGTTGTGACCATGAAATAATAATCATCATCGCTATCAGAGGCGGTTTTCATTAGGATCTGACCCGCATCGTCGGTGTCAAGGCCAACAGTTAGAGCAATTGAGCCCTCGTTAAATGAGCCTTTTAATTTCTTTGTTCCCCGAGTGTCAACCGGGTTAAAAGTAACCAAATTGTATTCACGGCCAAATTCTCCATAATCCTCAATCTCGCCAACTAGCGAAGGCAAAGGTGAAGAAGTAAACAAGGTGTTATATCCAGATTCGTCAAACGTTGCTGGAGCGGATGCAGTAACCCGAAGAGTTGAACCTGCGGAAGTGTAAACAGTCATTTTATTACCCCATAGCTATTAGGTTTCGTACCAAAACATTCTATAATCAAACCGCTGCATAAACAACCCTGACTCTGAATCTTTTTCCATTGGGCCGACATCAATTAAACGCATGGAAACAACAAGTTTCCCGGCTATTGTTTGATGGTGCTTAAAATCAAACAATGATCTTAGCACATCTGCAATCTGCTTTACTTCTCCAATGCTTGTCGAAATGGGGTTGAATTGAAATCTACATTGCGCCAATTCTCGCTCGCCTTGCGCTGCTACAAATGGCTGAGGTGTTGCATCAACCAAATTGTAAACAAGCGCGGGGAACTCAGAGTTTGAAGGCAAATAAGGGGATGCGTAGCGATCCCCAATCACCGCTGAAACCGTTGCATCTTGAAGCCAGGTGGCAATGATGATCTCAGGGTTCATTTAGTCACCTTCTTTGAAAATTCTTTATCAATTCTTTTTCTTATCGTTTTTCCAAATTCTTCTAATGATTTGGTTACATTCTGATCAAATGCTGGACGCATAAATGGTTGAGGTCTTACCCCAGGGTGAGAAACAGATTCAACAACCACAGAACCAAACCCTAAAGCCCCTCTTTTTTCTGGTTTAATCTTATAATCAGATCTCTTGCTATCACCTGAACCCGTGTAATAACTTGCTGTGCCGTATTCAATAAAATGAGCGTAATAAACCTTTTTATTGCCCGCTACAACTTTTGATGTAATTTTACCCTGCCTTTTATCAACCCTACTAGAAACACGAATTGACTTCTTAAGGTCGCCATCATCAACAGGTGCAAGATTTTTTGCCGCATCTCTAATAATTCTGTTTGCCGCATTCAAACCAGCCCTAACAATTTTCCCCTCAACCGCCCCGGTAAGTTTTTTTAACTGTCGGTCAAGTTCAGCAAGTCCCTCAATTTTTACTTCGCTCAAGATTGCACCTCGCTTCCGTCTTTGCAATCAAACACGATAAATCGGCGCTCTTCTTGCAAGTCTCTTGAACCCAAGATTGATAAATACCTTGTTCCCTCTCTGGCAACGTAAACAATCCGCCAGCCGTCAGAATCTTTGGGTGGGGTTAACTGCTCATAATAACGAACCGCAACCGTCACATCTAAGCTTGCGTCCACTACACCAGACCGGAGTTTTTCACGACCGCCAATGTATTCAATTGATGCCCAGACCGTGGCTATGTCCGACCATGTGTCAAGCGGTTGGCCGTACACATCTTTCACGGTAGTCCTGCTCTGAATGGTTACGCGCTTGTCCAGTCGGCCTATATTCATCAAAGCCCCCGGTTTGTCCTGTGCAGATTCAGCAAATCCTCAACGCCATAGGGCAATGAGTCCATCTTTTGGCCTACTTGTTGGCGGTTTTCGTATAGGTGCCCAACCATTAGCAAAATTGCATTTTTAATGCTTTTTGGAATTGGGTGTGGATTAGGGCTTTGCCCGTCGGTATATCCAGCCGTAACGGTCAAAGTGGCCACATTTGGGACGCTCGTTTTAACGCTCGGCCAATCGCCAACCGAATAAACCCTAGCCGGGGCGCTTGCTGAGTCCAATATATAAGAGGATGCAGACAAAGTTTGATTTGCACCAGTTGAGTCAACATACTCAAAAAGATCAATGCTTGAGACCGGCCATTCGTCTAAATCAATAAAGCCATCTTTTAAACGGTCAAAATAAATAACAGATGTTCGGTAGGCTATTGAGTGCCCCAGGTAATCTTCACAGAATTGACGGGCCGCCGATATGTAAAGCGAGATTAGATCGTCTTCTGGGTGTGCAGGAGGGCTTCCAAACGTATCTAGGCGCAAATGGGCTCTCGCCTCGGCCAATGTGACTGGCTCTGTTGATGGCTCTGCTCGTTGAATTCTCTTAACCATTTACGCGCCTAAAGTGGTAGGTGTGGATGTCTTCTCGATACAATTGTTCGCCCATACTTTGCCTCTCGCATTCAAAGCCAAACAAACGCATAAACCATTTTAAACCATCATCGGTGAAATACCAACAATGCTCATCTTTGCGAAAATGCTTACTTTCCAATATGTGCTTTGCGCTTTCGTAAATTGGCATGGAAACAAAAACGCTATTTTTTGCCCTGGATAAAATTGTTTTTGGATCGTGTATGTGCTCAAGAGAATCCCAGAACGTCAAATGATCGACTTGCTTTTCACTCATTAGCAAATTATGCCAGCGCCTTTCTTTTTTTAACCACTCAATTGCTTTGGGGTTAATGTCAAATCCAGCGCAATCCATATCCTCACAAAACCGACCGCCGCCAACACCAACATCAACCATTGAACTTACATCGTTAACCTGGGTAAATTCAATCCTAAAGTCAGTCAAATACTCCCCGGATGGGAATTGATCCATTTCCCTGTATTTTGCCCAATAATCAGCATCATATGGCTGTTCTTTTACCGGATAGTATCCGATGCCAACTTCAGGGAGCCAAACAAGAATATCAAGCTTTGTAGCCAATTCTCGCAATTGATCTAAATTCATGAATGTATTTCTCAAAGTTGGTTATTTGTTTATCACATTTGTGGTCATGCCGAGAGCACATGCAAAAATTGTCAGGCATGGCTTTAACAATCATATTGTCATCAATTCTTGGATCAAACAACCTTTCAGGACAATTTGATGAGCCCCACCCGCCAAAAATACACAGCATGGGAAGATTGTATGCCATGCTTGCCGGTAAAAGCCACCCAACCGAGCCGATAGAGCCCGCGCTTGACTCAAGTAGGGTCATAATGTCGGTCAAACTAAGCTCACCGGCATGGTATTTTTCATGGGCAAACGGCGCGTCTCCGTCTATCCATTCCTTGCCATCTTCTAAGTCGGCGATGGAAACAATGTGAAACTCATCTTTTAGCGCTTCGACTGCCTGACATAGGTATTTAGGGTCACAATTCCTGGCGCTTGCTGGCCACTCTGCCCTAACTGTGCACGGGCGGACAATAATAGTTTTCTTTTTTTTCAGTCCTAGACGCGGCATTTTTATTGATAAATTTGCATTCTTTACGCCAATTGAACGCTCAAGAGCCTCAATTATCGTGCCTCTTTGGTCATAAAAAAGCCGTTTTTTTATCCCAGACGGTCTAAAATTATCAAAGTTTGATTTTTCAATGTGTTTTTTTTGAGTCCGAAGCGTCGTTTGTGGTTTTAAGCACCGAACAGGCAAATCAGCGTAAATTTCAGGCCATGGAGTGTATAAGCTAACAGGGCCAAGCTCTCGAATGATTGCCCTCTGGTAAAAATTATCACCAAGCCCATACATTCCCTGAATTATCATTTCAAGCCCTCAATGTGCCTACGTTCAAAGCAATTTAAAGCTGTTTCACGGCTAAAATTGAAAACCTTCACGCCTTCATTGACTAAATCAGACGCCAAAACATCAAAGTTTTTCAACCATTGGGTGAACTGAGGGTTTCCGCCTCTGCATTTTGCTGGATGGTCACCATGCCAATGCGACTCACCGCCGGTTGCCTGCATATCGAAGCCGAGCAAACCAACCCATTTTGCGCCCCAAAGATAAGCCAAATTTAAAGACTGATAACCTGAATTTCCGCCCAAATTCATTACCTCACGGCCTAATCCCGGCTTACTAAAACCTTGGACCCTAATTGCACCAACTTCGTGAGCCCTGCTGCTGTATGACACTCGGACGGCTTTGCACGTTTCGTTTATTTCGTTTAAATGGGTTTGCCACCAAGGAAAATCACACGCATAAAGAACATCACACCAAGCAGCCAGCCTAAATGATGTGTTAATTGCAATTACTGCTCTTTTTTGCGGCTTTTCTTCTCGCCACTTTTTGATTCTTTCGCAATCACTTTTTGTGAGGCTGGGGCCACTTGCGATGATGAACCATTCTCGCCTGGCCCCGATGTAAAATCATTTGGGATAACTTTTGTTTGGCGTGGACTGACAACGATCTCAACTAAACCAGAATTTTGCAATTGCTTGGCTAACCAATCGTCAATTGGGCGCTCTTCACCACATGAAAAATTTCCGGCATTTATGCTCGAAAAATCTTTTAGTGCTTTCACGTTTATTTTCATACTAACTCGCAAAAAAATGGGGAGCCTCGCAACTCCCCGGTTTATTAAGCTGGCAATGTACCGTACTGGATAGCAGCAGGTCGGTAGAATTCGGCTGCCGCTCTCAACTCACCGCGAACCGTAATAAGGTTCTTGGTTACGTTGTCGGAATCTTGCTCGAACATTTCAACAACAACATCAGAGCGTGGGCGTAATGCCATTGCGTCGGACGCGGCACAAATCAATGTACCCTCTGGAACCGCATTTGAGGCAACAACAGGAAGGCCCCAAAGAATCGGAACCAAGCCATTAGCCAGGTAGCTAACCGCGCCCTCTTGGCCAACATAAGAGGCATTACCTGCGCCTTTCTTGATCAATTCAATGGCCGACCAATCAGCTGGATTGATCATGTAAACGCTCGGCATATAGTCGGCAGCAATTACCGCATACTTCAAACGGTTAGCAAAGTCGATCTTATTGTCACCAGTTAGCGCGGTGTACTCAGTCGAGTTGCCAGTATCTAGCAAGCCAGACATTTGAGAAGAAGCCGCCAAGCCGTTGATGAATCGAGTTTGAAGGATGTTTTGAACCCCATGTCTCAAACGACGGTCAATGTAACCCTCAAGTGCAGGCTGATCATCCATGACCTGCTTTGACAACCGAATGAAATGAGCAATGGTTTTCACGTTTGCTGTTTTCAGCTCAAAGGTCAAATCGCTTTCTGGCTTTGATGCACCTTCAGCCGTTTCAGACGCATTGTTGGTAAATACGTTTTCGCGCACATACTCAGTAGCGTTTGATGTAGTTGGAATACGGTTAACAAAGTCCAAAATGGTCAACGGGCGGAATGCGCCGCCAACGATACCGGGCAAGCGATCAGCTTGAACTAATACACCGTCAGGCGCTTGAGGTGAACCGCTCTCACCCAAAATTGTGTTTTTGGTTTCCAAACGGATTTTGTTCGTGCGACCGTCCTTGAAGTCTTTAAACTGAGCGGATTTTACAAACTCCTGGCCCAATGTTTCGTTGACTTCCTGTTTGGCCAACTTAAAACCTTTTTGCGCCAACTCTTGAAACTCAGTTTGTAAATCGTTGTGCTTTTCTAGCAAGCCTTTTAGCTCTTGCTTAAGATCGGTAGATGCCTTCTCGCTATTTTCTGCGAGCGATTTATATTGCTCAAGTTTCTCATCAACTTTTTGAGTTACCGCTTGCAAACCCTTTTCGACTTTTTGAATGATTTCCGTGTCCATTTTAATTCCTTTAGATGCTGAAATTTTTAAACAAATTTTCGAGATTGCTTCCAATCTCCCTTTCTTTCTCAGCATCACGCTGAGAAATGGCCTTAATCTGAGAAACAATTGCCTTGGATTCTGACCTACTAAAACGCCCAGCATCACGCAGGACTGATTCAATATCTTTTAAATTTGCGCATTCGTCAACCCTTGATTT
>Ga0208162_1000694_pt1 | contig 18632 bp, 22 predicted proteins | sample CB_VirMetaG_4_FD_184539 | JGI IMG/M metagenome (GOLD analysis project Ga0208162, IMG submission 184539) | Freshwater to marine saline gradient viral communities from Chesapeake Bay - CB_1508_1M Viral MetaG (SPAdes) (version 4) | ecosystem: Environmental > Aquatic > Marine > Coastal | place: USA... | reverse complement strand
AGGCTCCGATCCAGTCAGTTCGTAGGACTTGGGGATCTTCGCTGCCTTGCGTGCCATTCTGTGTTTCCTTGCCATTTTGCGGTATTCCCGCGTGGACCCATATTATAGCTCCCGATTTTATGGTGTCAAGGCCTTGAGTCTAAAAAAAGCCAATTTCATTATAAACGCCGTTTTTGTTCATTTTAGACATACTCAATTTAAATATATTTTTAATCACCTTTTATAATGCGATTGCTATCTTCATCAAAATGCTGCGTCGAGAACTCAAACACCTCGCTATCCTCTAACGCGATCATCTGATGCTTTCTACCAATAGGAATATGGAAACTCATTCCCGGCGTCAATAGAATCTGATCTGCGTTTTTCTCAAAATCCTCCATCACCCAATCCTTATCACTATATAAAACCACCATCTTGCCAGATTGAAGATAGAAGGTTTCGTCCTTCCTCTTATGGTAGTGCCACGAACATTTCTTACCCTTATTAAAGAACATCAACTTTCCACAGTATTCAGGCTTATTAACTATCCATAACTCATAACCCCAACCCTTCGGAACATATTTACTCGGACCCATCAAAACTCTCCTCAAAAAAACCACCATCACTCATCGCTCTATCGTCAATAAAAATATCGGCTGAAAATTTAGTACCCGTTCTTAATTTATGATACTTGAGTCCCCACCCATCCAATTGATCCTTTGTTTTTGTCAACCAATTAATTCCAGATCCACTACCTCGTGCAGTTTCTATGTAAATTTCATTACCCTTATCATATAAAGAATTTACCAGAGATATTCGGCTTACAATTGGTTTTGCGTCCATATAATCACAACCATTGGTTTGACATAAAGTTCCGTCTAAATCAAAACAATATTTCACCGCAAAATCTCCTTAAAAAAGTCAATAAAATTTTTCATATGTTTTTCAATCGTATATTGTTGAACTTTTTCATAAGCATAATCCATATCAGGTATAGCCAAACTTAAATTATCATTGACAGACTTCGGTGCCAGAATTTCTGAAGCAAGACCGACATCTCTTGAGATGATAGGCGTCCTTGTCATCGCACATTCTGGAATAGCTTGGGGTCCACCCTCGATGCGAGATGAAACAACATAAAGATCAAGACAGTTGTAGAGATCATTCATCGTTTCAAAATCACACATCTCGAAATAATGATATTGTATTCCCGCTCTGGAAAGACGCTTCATCACATACTGTCTTCTCCACCCAGTCAAAACCACTTCCAGATTTTTTCCAATCTGTGACTGAAGATGTTCCATGTAATCACAAAATAAATCTGGACCCTTTACCAGTTTTGGAGAAACCAAATCACTCCCTTCAGTATCACGTTGAAAAGACCCGACCAAGGTTTTCATTCTAGGTAGATTATATTTCGATCTAAGTTTATCTACGTCAACCTCAGATTCCTTCCAGATATTTTCATTCACCCAGAATTGAATTGGTGTGACAGGTTTGTCTGTAAATTGTCGAACATCAATCGCAGACTTTTCGGACATCGCATGATAATGATTCACGAAAGAATCTTTCACCTTAAATGCGTTAAAGTCAAATTTTTCAGGAGCTATGTGTGTGATTGTATTCACCACAAACTTTTCTTTGAGATAATGCTCTGGAATTTCTCTCCATGTGTATCCGTCAAGTAACCAAATAATGTCTGCTTCATCCAACGAATTAGTAATAATAGAAACATTGTAGCGATCAAACTCGGACTTATATCTATCAATAATCCAGTTTTCATTTGGAGATTTTGTAAATATTTTCATACCATTCCCACCTGCATTTGCTCTAAAAGAAAATACTGTCCCATATCTAAAGACTGATACCCCTCATCCGAAAGATCCAATGCCATTATTGACGCAGCGGGTCCGAAGCTCAAATGAAACAGCACGTCTTCCGGCGAATCAAATTCTTCTGCTTTAGATAAACACTCATCAAAAATTCTGTCATACGACTCATACGCATCATGCTTTGGTGTCTCGATAATAGAAACAGACTTTGCCAATTTAAAATATTCTTTCTTCAGTATGGGACAATCACTTTGATCTTCACGAGGATTTTTAAATGGCTCGGTTCCAGAAGCATAAATCACATGCCTATTTTCAAAAACTTTTGCGAACATTTTGATATAGCCCATTCCGTCTATAGAATCGTCAAATGGATACCTAATACGATTATAAGACGTAGTACCTAAAACCTTTGGCTTAACTTCAAGGGAATTGAGAATTTCATTAAAAGAATCACGGAGCCTATCCCTCAAAACCATTTTATTATGTAAGGCTTCCTTTGAAATATTTGGATTGCTGTCAATAGAATACTGTTTACTTTTTTCTAAATCCTCTTCAGTAACAACTGGATATACACACAACAAATGATTATCTCTTTTCGATCCCTCAAAAAAAACTCTATAAATATCATCCTCTATTTGTCTACTATATCTTTGATGTCCTGTTGGATGAGTTATTCCTGTGCCTTGGCGAAACCAAATGATTGGACCATCTCCAAACCGGGAAACACTACATCTATTTTCGAGAACATATTTCAAAGTTTCATTCTGATTCAAAAATTTCATCATCCCCTCAACTTTCTCCTGATTTCAATTTCACTGTCATATAAGACTCGTTCATATGACCCCAAAACAACAGTGGCATCATCACACCTTTTTTTAAGCAAAGACATTGCATGAACCTCTAAACTAGAACTCTGATCGGTGCCCCACATATTATGGTCAAGAGTAACATGCCTTTCTATTACGTTTGCGCCCAAAACACATGCAATTACTGATGGGGTAAGATCGGATTCGTGACCAGAATACCCAACAGGAACTTTATATCTTTCAGAAAGCATTTTAATATTATTTAAATTCAGTTCAACATGTGAAGCAGGATAGGATGAATTGCAATGCAGCAAGGTAAATTCATTTTGGGAATCTTTTAACAAATCAACAGCGTGATCAATTTCTTCAATGGTACTCATCCCTGTGCTTAATATAATCCTATTTCCAGAATCAATCGTTGCCTGTATTAATTCATCATTAGTAAGCATAGCCGAAGGTATTTTGATGAAAGGGACATCATATCGTTCCATAAAAGCAAGACTGTCTAAATCCCAAACCGAAACAGTCCAATCTATATTTTTTTCTTTACAGTATGCGTCAATATAATCATATTCTACTCTTCCAAATTCAATTCTATGTTTATACTCCAAATAAGTCATTTCACCCCAAGGAGTATCTCTAATAACATCCTTCTGATGATCTGGAACACAAACATCAGGATTTCTTTTTTGAAATTTTGCACAATCCCAATTACATGCGAATGAAGCATCAATTAATTTTTTTGCAATTTGCAAATCCCCATTGTGGTTAATACCAATCTCTGCAATAAAATATGTATCACTTTCAATCATTTATAATTTCCTTTAAGAATAGTTCACAACTGCAAACTGTCTGATTTAAATCAGACAGACCAAAGTTTTTTTAATTTTTAATTTTCCATAAGTAACCTTTACCATGCAGTCCATCCACCATCAACACTAAAAACTGAACCCGTACAATAAGAAGATTTCTCTGAACACAAATATTCTATAATTCCATTAAGTTCATGCACCTTCATCATTCTTTTCATCGGAGTATTTTTTTCATATGACTCTTTAAATATTCTATCTTGATCATTTTTAGGAGAAAATTCAACACCCCCCGGCGCAATAGCATTAACCCGAATGTTCGGAGCTAAAGATACGGCAAGACATCTTGACATATGAGCCACGGCGGCTTTTGAAACCGAATATCCGATATGTTTCTCCTTTCCGGGCTCATATATGTGTTGGGTTGGAGAAACTAAGCCATATGTAGACGATATATTGACAATAGACCCGCGTTTATTGTTTTTTGCAAACTCTCTACAAACAGAAAACAGACTTGTCAAATTTACCTTTAAATATCTATCAATAGAATTTAAGTCAATATCAAATAAATTTGTTCCGGCATCGTCACTTACATGTGGATTAAATGCATACAAATTAACCAAATAATTAGCAGTATTTTTTTGAAAAAAATCTATTACAAAATTTTCATCTGTAAGGTCGTGACCCAGTTTAAAATCACACCCTATAACCTCATAATTATTATCTGTCAAATGTTTAGAAACTTCTGTTCCCAAATTCCCCATAGAACCTGTAATAATAACTTTACTCATAATATTCAACAACCTCTCTCAAAATGTCTGCCTGCTTTTTTGCTAACGACAAGTCTCTATAATTGTTTTTAAATTGCATTAATTTTGGTTGCATCTCTTCTGCCACCGGACACAATCCATTACGATAACTAATGTCGTTATACACTGCTCTATTCATATTAATAAAATTTTTATCTGAGATAACAGGCTCAAGATATGGAACACTCCATGCAGCATAGATTCCATCTCCACCGCGACTTACATATTGTTTCCTAAAATCTTCCCAAGAAATTCCCTTTTGTTCCAAACCTTCATATAAAACTGCAAATGTCCAATATGAATGCGTGTATCCGTCTGGTGTTTTTTGAGGAATAAGATAATCACAATCTCGGATAGCATTTAAAAATAGTTCAGAAGTTTTAATCCGCATGTCAATTAAATCATCAATCCTTTCTAGTTGAGCCAGAGCAATTGCAGCAGAAAATTCCGATAGTCTATAATTCCATCCAATAGAGTCATGCCTTTTATAATCTGGCTTTTGAAAGTCTTCTAAATTTAATTTAATCCTACCACTCTTTGCTGTTGAATTTTTAAACCCATGATTTCCAAACTTTCTTGCCTTGGCAGCATACTGTTCGTTGTTTGTAGTTAATATTCCACCCTCTCCACATGACATATGCTTAGAGTTTTCAAAACTATAACTAGCAAACGAACCAAAGGAACCAACCAAATCACCTTGACACTCACTTAAAAAGCATTGGGCACAATCTTCAATTACAGGAATTTCATATCGGTTCGCAATTTCCATAATGCTTGTCATATCACATGGAAGACCATACAAGTGAACAACTTGAATAGCCTTTGTCCTAGAAGTTATTTTTCGTTCTAAATCCTCTGGATTCATATTAAAAGTTTTCGGGTCTATGTCAACATAAACTGGAATTGCTCCACATTGTATAGTGCTAGAGGTGTTCATAATCACAGAAAGTGCTGGTGATATTACTTCATCTCCCGGTCGAACTCCAACTGCATGAAGAGCAGAATGTAATGTGGCTGTTCCCGAATTCATTGCAATGGCATATTCAGATTGAAATTTTTTACTAAACGTGTCTTCTAAAATAGTATTCCATGTTCCTGAAGTAGAAGACCAATGTTCTGATTCTAAAACCTTACTCAAATATTCCATTTCATTTCCAAGATATTTACTTTTCATAAATTAATCCTCTCAAAATAAACAAATCGCCACGGCATGTATAAAACATCAGAAAACATCATTCTATCCAAATCTTCATTCCGTATCGTATATGTTCCTCTACCGTCGTGACAATCTGGTAGGTCAATATCAATATTAAACTTAGAATCCTTTACAAGCCCAAATCCCTTGTCATTGGCTAATTGTATTAATTTAGGTAAAGAATGGATACAATATGGAACCTTTTTAGTTTCAGAATAATTATAGTCATGGACATAAATTTCAAAATCAAGAAGTCTTTCGGAAAACAATGAAAGAAAAAAAACACCTGAATTTGATTTATCAAAACAAAAACTTTGAAATTCATGCCCATCTTTTAAGTCTAAGGACAACATAGTCTGATTAGAACCAATTACATCATAACATTCATCAATAGATTTATAATCTACACATTCAAACCTTGTATTTTGAATGTCCAGCTTATTGTGTATTGAAATTGCTTGATTTAAATAATGTTGATTAATATCAATACCAATATAATTATGACCGGAAAATCTACTAGCCAGATGATATAAATGTGCGCCTGCACTACAACCAACATCTAAAACAGTAAAAGATTTTTTTGAACTAAAAGTTTCAATATCATCTAAACAATCTATAACAAAATTTGTGCTTCTATACATCTCTTGATATTGTCGTTCGTTATAACCATCCACTTCGTCATCAATAACCAACCACGGATTTTTCATATTATAGATTCCTATTCAATTTCTTTTGATTTTCTAAATAATCCTTATGGCGAAATAAATTTATATCACAAATTTCTGGATTATCATCCAAATACAAAATAATATCCCTTAAACTATAATCGCTATCACCAAAATGGTTTATAATTTTTCTAAAAAATAAAAGATCCTCTTCGTAATCGAGAGTTGCTCTTATTTCTGGACGATAATATATATCTGGAATATTTTTCAGCATTTCAGACCGAAGTTGATTCATATCATAAAAAGACAACCAAGTGGCTTCGGTATTCGTTGTCGTTTTAATTTCACACAAACGCTTCAATACAGATGTCTTCATCCCAAAAGTAAATATTCCAGCAACCAATTTTGGCTCATCACATTTTACAAAATCGTGATCGTCATTTTCTTGCTGAACAAATGCCAGATCAATCAATTCAGGCTCGCAAAACAAGTCATCACCATCGACATTAACAAAATAATCAATATCATATTCTATCGCAGCCTTGCACCAACGATCCATCTTGTCTTCAACACTCCCCCGATAACAAGGAATTCCCATCTCTGTAACAATGTCCTCCAATACATCATCACTCTTTAAATGGGTTGTGCAGAAAACAATTTCATCACAGTATTTCGATTTTTGTAGTCTTTTTATAAGATATTTTATAACAGGTTCACCATTAACATCAGCAATCATTTTTTTTGGAAGGCGAGTCGAACCTGTTCTTGCACAAATTAAAATTCCCTTTCTCATCACATATCCAATATCTTTTCTAGTTGATCGGAGTCTGCATACTCTCGGGCTTGTAAGAACTGATCCATTGGCATATTGCCAAAATTAATTGGATTACCATTCTTATCATTCAGCACCTTTGTTGCATCATCCAATTCTAAAACATAGGCATGAAATTTATCATCACAAATTGGATGTAGATACTTATCAAATGATATATCATAATATTCTGTCAGTTTATCCTTAACCACCTTCCACATCTCTGTACCGGGATATGCTGTGGCAGTGAACATTCTCCTATTTACAGAATCATACGCATTTTGATATTCTTCCGTTCCCGAAACTAAGCCATTTGTCCAAAACTCCTGTTGCCATTTTATGAATGCAACGCTTGTCTTTAGGTGTTCAAGTCCTTCGCCCGGATAACCCATAATCCATGTGCAGTTTCCATGAATGTTTGTATCTCTACAATTACGAACAGCATTCATCATAGTATTTGGAAAATTGTATGTGCTTCCATTTATTTTGGTTGGTGTTATTCCGTTTTTGAGAATGAAACCACCCTTCTTCATCAATGTCAACGTATGTTCATCAGCGGACTCTGCACCAAAACCAATATACACGCAACCAGATTTAGCCATATCTATCAGACGTTCATCTGCTTCGTCCATCCGAGTATGAGTTCCCCAGCGCATATGACCAATTCCCCATTCTTCAAAAACTTCAGGAAGTTTTGCAATTCGCTTTTTATCAACCGCAAAGTTGTCGTCAGGAAAACCAATGAAATCTAAATTGTAATCATCAACATATCCACGAATCTGTTTTGCTAAATGCTCTGGAGAGCGCATACCATAATTTCGTTCCCCCTGCGAGCCTCGATAGCAAAACGCACAAGAATAAGGACATCCACGACTACTAACCGTAGTTAAACTTCTTTTCATCCTAAACGGAGTTGCAGAACTATTATTTGCCTCAGTACCCCAGACGGGTACTTTAATATAATCCTCTAGTATATTATGCCCGTATGGATCAGACTCAAACAAGTCCCATGCCGCATATGGAATCAAGTCTAGGTTTTTAGGACGATCTCCCTCATATACAAATCGGGGTCTTCCATTTACTTCATCAACAAAAAATTTACTGAGCTTACCCGATTTAATTGCTTTAGACCAACCCATATCTCTAATAATCTTAGCATCTTGACATATATTAATTATGATGTCATCACCCTCGGACCTACCAATAGCATCTAGTTCGGGAATCCAATTAAAAAGCCCGCGATTAATTTCTGTAGCTAAACCATTTCCTGTGACAAGAAAGCAATCAGGCTGCTCCTCCCTAATAATCTTCGCAATCTCTTCCTGCCAACGTAGCGTTGTGATTTTTCCAGAAAATGCAATTACATCTTGATCTCCAACATTATTTAAATGTTGACGAATTAAACTTCTGGCTTCATCAAATGTAAGATGTCGTCCATTCTGTAATCCACGATTTTTTGCTAAGTCATCCTTAATTCGATACGCATTTAAATCAACAATAGAAGGTTCTCCACCATATTGTCGAACTATAGATGCAAGTATAGCTGGCCCCTCAGGCGGAACATTAGGAGAAGCAGTTTCTCTAAGAGGCATATTGATAAATGTAATTTTAATATTTGAAAGTTTTGTATACATTAAATCTCCAAGAAATAGTCAAGAATTTTTTTTGACGCATTATGTTTCCACAAATATTTATTTTTCACAAGTGAGTATGTTTCAGAAAAATTATTTTCAATCAAATTCAAAACACCTTCAAGTATTTTTTGTTGATTATTTTCATTCTTATCAAAATCAACACAATAATCATAACCATGCAAAAATTTAAAAACCCTACTGCTACCCAAAGAGTTAAAATTCAATATTGGCTTTTCTAGCATTACTGCCTCTTTTCGTACACCAGAATCCCAACAAACAACCAAATCGGAATTAGAAATCAGTTCCATTGTTGTGTGGGGAAACCACGATTCATCCCCAAAATATTGATCACCCTTCAAAGAATTTTCTGGGGTTTTGTCTTTTCCTCTCGTCTTCACAAAAATCTCAAAACCAGCATCACGCAAAACTTTATGGACCGTTGAAATATTACCCGAAAAGACGCTATCAGCAGGATGAACAACAACTGCTCTTAACCTTTTACGGTCTTGAACCTCCGGCAATTCGACATCATATTTTGGACTACCCAAATACAAATTCTTTTCTGATAGAGTGTTAAATTCTTCTGCAAAAATTTTATTCGGAAATATCACATAATCACAAAGGTCTACATAGCTGCTATACAATTTCTGATAATCTGCCATAACAGCAATACAAACAAATTTATCATTTTTTGAATTTTTGGTTATTTTTGGTCCAGAATACAACCCAACACCTTCAACAAAAAAGGTCAACCGATTTGTATTTTTATTCCATTCTGAAATATCTATTATTTCAAACTTATGAAGTCTCTGCAATTCTAACAATGATTTTTTGTTTTTGTCTGGAGAATTATATTTATTAGACCAATTCCAAGTAACGTAAACCTTTGAAGATACACCCCTACGATTACCTTCGATTATCAAAGGAATATAATATCTCAAATATGTCATTTCACACAATATAAAATTCATCTTAACTCAATCAGTTCTAAAATTTGTTGACACAATAGCTCTATAGAAGTCATACTCCCATTGTGCAATATACGATTCAAAAAATTTACATAATCTTGATGTTTCTTTTCAGGAAAAGTATTCAAGATTTCAGAAAAATTATCTATATCTTTATAATCAATCTTATATCCAACCCAATCAAACCCAGAAATAAACAAACCATAATTCCCAAATTGAAGAAGTTCATTCTCAGCATCATCAATATAAACTACTGGTTTATCGTAATATGCAGCCTCTAATCCAACACTAGATGTATAACAAATCATATAGTCCATGTGAGTATAAGCCCAATGCGTATCAATTGGATCAAGCAAAACAGAAGGCGATGAGGCAAGTGTTTGGAATGTATTTTTTCCACCATTTAATTCTAGCTTATGCCCTCTGACTTCATTGGGGTGAAGTTTTACAATTACATTTTCCAAATTAGTAATCTTACTATAAATTTCTTTAGATTTATCATCTAAAAAACATTGAACAGCGGCTGGGCACCACAAAAAAATAGGCTTGTTGTAATCTAATCCATACTTATCACAAAACTCAACTTTAGTCATAGAATACGGAAGACACGCATCAACGGGCTCATAAGCCAAACAGTTTGAATATATTACATTTTTGCAAGGAATATTAGAATTAGAAGATAAATTTTGATGAAAAAAATGACTTATGTAGCTAACCACATCAGAACCAGCATAATGAAAATCTCCAGCCATATCACTTATCTGAAGGGTCTTGATGTTTTTAGATTTAGCAATTTCAACATCCTTAGAATATATATTATATTTACGACAATTTGAATTGAAAACGCCCAACTTATAATTACACTTATTGAGTATACTAAAAGCATCAGAATTGGAAACAGAAACAACATTATCTAAATGTTGGCTATAATAATTCTCCAAAATCTCACTAGAAATTCCCCACTTTGAATCATTAGAAATAATCATTAATGGTTTGCAAAATCCAGACAACTTTTTACACAATGCCAAATACTTATGAACATTTGATATTGGGATTCCAGTAAAAAACAAAACAACATCATAGCTACATTCAACATCAATCAATTTCATTTTTTAATCCCCTCTACGAGAAAATATATTTGCGGAAAATCTTCCCAACAAGCTAAAATGTGAATATTTGATGTGAAGTATTTCTCGACAAATGATAAGGACAAAACTGATGGAACCTCTTCATATATAGCTGTTCGCAAATCATCATAACCAAATTGACCAACTCTGCTTTGAAATATTTTATATTGATCGTCTTCCACAAAAGATTCGTCCCATAAGGCAGACCACAAGTAATTATCTTGGTTATATGCATACTCATGCTCCCCATCCTTCACCCAACCAATTTTATATTTTTCAAATCTCCAATGATCCCCTAATCCCCAATCAACATATAAAGACCCATTTGGATTCAAAGAATTGTAACACCTAACAATAAAATCTTCGGGGTCTTTTGCGAAGTATGCACATCGAGTGCAGATGATAGTGTCATATTTTTTAGACAAATTCCAGTCAGAATTTATTTGCCAGTTTCCTATTGATTGATCATAAAGATCCCCATAAAAAACAGAATTATTAGTAAAGCCTAGAAGTGCAGTCTCCCCTTTCTGTTTAACTATTCCCCTATACCAAGGTATGATTATAGAATTTGTTCTACCCATCAAATAAGAATACACTCTTATTAGAATAACCACCAGCCTTAATAAACCTTCTACCATCTACGCTAAAATGGTCCTCAAGCGGAATCGAAAATTCACTACCATCTACCTTGAGACAATCAGTTCCAGAATTAACACAAACTGTTAATATTTCAAAATTAAAATATTTTTGCATTAGATTCCCGACAATTCTTTCTGAGCTAAAAACATGATGAGAACAGTAATCATCAAATATTTTATCAACTACATATCTAGGAATTATGGTTCCGGGCTGAGTATAGAAAAAATTAGAATTTTTTCTAATTATTATTTGATCATCTGCATAAACAGAATCATTAGTCAAAAACGGAAACTCTGAACTAGCTTGCAGATACGCATTTGCAAAATGAATTAAATATTTCAAATCAGCCAAACAAGTTTTTACAAAATCGTTTGACAAAGGCATGGGATTAATAATCTCATGGTCGTCATCATAAAACATCAAATAATCACAATCAGATTCCAAAAATTTTTTCATTAAAAATTGATAAGACTTCTTTAAACCCAAACGTGTTCCGTCACAATAAACATCGCATTTTACATAATCACTTAGTTGTTCGTATAGTTTTATTGTAGATTCTAAAGTTCCCACCGAATCCGAATATTGAAAATTATCAACATGTATAATAAATTGAATTTCATCAGTTACATTAGGTTCAATTATATTTTTAACATATGAAGAAACTGCATCAGATATGCATTCGTCATCTATTAACGAGGGAATCGCAATACAATACTTCATACCATATCTCCAATAAAACAAAATTGATAATCATCAGAAGATTTTAAAAAATCAATCAAAGACAAACACAAATCTTGATTCAAATAATTTTTATCCCATTCACATGCATGATACACAATCTCAGTTTTTTCATACCAATCAAGAGGCTTTATGGGTGGGCAACAAGTTGTATAAACAACATCATCTCTCTTATTTTGCTCACCACCGTAAATATCTTTATAATCTTGATCTGGATACAATCCTAAAACCGAAATTCCACAATCGCGAAGGGCTCGAATAGCTTCTGGAGACACTCTCCATGCTGGAGGTCTAAATACAGGCATCATTTTATCAAAGAGTCCGGCGCTTTTACATATCTCAAACATCTGTTCAATTTTTTCATATGCCTCAGAATAACTTAAATGCCAAAACTCATTATTGTTTGTTTTTTGCGGTATACCATGATACAACCCATGATACCCCAACTCAAAGTTTTCATCAGGCAATTTCAAAAGAGCATCACAAAAATCAGGAAACGAATCAATATACATAGGCTGTTTGCAGATAGATTCGGGGGGGAGTGGAACTGTCCTATAGTACGCAATAGGAACGAATAGCGTAAATTTAATATCAGGAAACAATTCAATCAATTCAAAGCATCTATCCAAAACCTTAATGGATGAATGGGGATGTGGTGTGACATCATCAATACTAATATTTACTTTATACACGATCAATCACCTCAAGATACTCGTTAACCAAATCATCATTAGTTCTTTTATAATCTAAAACCTTTTTCTTATAATCATCGTAATTCTCAACAACATCGCTTAAAACTGCTGGCAAGTCGTCAAGATTATTATAAGATACACACCCAAATTCTTCTGAACAATACTCATCAATACTTCCCCCACCCGTTCTGTAAACTACAGGAAGACCACACGCCATAGCTTCCAAAACATGATTAGCTCCAGCTTCTTCCTTTGATGCTGTAAGATATATATCATGTGCAGGAAGTATTGTTTTTAAATCATTAGTATCTTTTGGTTCTACATAATTAATGCCATCGCGAGTGTGTTTGTTAGAATACCTACCAATATAGGTAAACAAATAGTCATTATCAACATAATCGTAAAAGGAACTGTATATATCAAATCCCTTCTTTTCGTTATCTGACCAATGGTGAGTAACCACCCGCACGGGAAGTTTTTTGGGCTTGACCTCCGTTATTCGATTTTCATAAAAATCAGAAAGAGGGGCATTTGGTATCACTATAGAATTTGACGAAGCGCCAACATACTCCATTGCCCATTGACTAGGGAATATACAAACATCAGAATACTGAATACTTTGTTTGACAAGATCAGTCAACTCTGGTTTTCCGTGTGTTCCCACATCACCAACTCGTTGAATTATTTTAGATCCAAATTTTACCTTATGATCCAAAAAATCCTGATACCATAATCCATCTTGATTTGGTCTTGGGTCCACACAAAATATAATGTCAACATCATCCTCTAGGTCGAAGACAACATTATTATGAAGCCTATTAACCAAGGAGTTTACTGTCTTGCTTCCACCGCCCCAAGGTCCATTGACTGGTTTTCTATTGAAGTATATTTTTGCCAAATTCAATCCACTCATCTATAGTAAGCCTACCTGACTTATGATATGTTTTATGCGTTTTTGGAGTACCTCTACCAATATGCAACCACAAAACTTCATTCGTATCAGACAAAGCTCTGTCAACATTATTTAATCTATTGAAAGGGGGGGTTAATTCACACTCAAGTTTTGAAATATTATGTGTATTTCTGCAAGAAAAATAACGAAAATTGTTATCTATACAATATTGTGTCAACGAATCTCCTACGTCTAAAATACTACCAGAACCAGTAGGATACAAATCAACACTAGCTATTACATTTCTTGTAGTTAATATACCCGAAACGTGAACAGCATTTATTCTAACATTATCCTTACAAAATCCAGCAATACAATAATCTTCTTTAGTGATTTTATCAAAAAGAAATTTCATCCAGTCTCGATGAACTGCTAAAACATCATTATGACAAACAAAAACATAATCGCTTGCCGATTCTTTTATTCCTCGATGAAGAGCATTCGCATTTGCAAAAGAACCAACTTCAGATATTGGATTTTGAATCCAAGTAATATTATCAGACAAAGACAACACATCATTCTTATACGACTCATCATTAGAATTTTCTACAACGATATATTTAAAATCGAAATAATCATTAAATTTTAGAAATGATTTGAGTGTGAGTAATGTTATGTCTTTCGACTTAAAAGTTGGAATTATAACATCAATATTAGTCATTTGTAAATCTCTAAAAATTCTTCTACAGAAATTAAATTCAAAACTTCTTTTCTGTGTTGATCAAAAACAGAGAAGTCTTTCAATATCTCATCTAAAGGAATGTCAGAAAAGATTTTTTGTGTTCCAGATGGGTCAATAATAGAACACCCCCAATCATCATCTACAGTTAATATGTTCATATTCTCATCCGTACACCTCAATTTTACAACAGAACGATACGAGGTTCCATTCCATTGCCCTGTTCCATCAAATTCTTCCAATGGTCTTGCGTGCCATTCAGTTGGAGGGGAACAATCGTGTAACATAATTAATCCATCCTCAGACAAAAAATTTAATGAATTTTCTATATCTTTATCAACCTGCTCTTCTGTGTGAAGACCATCAATAAAAATAATGTCAAATTCAACATTGTTCGTGTATCTATATAAAAAATCAAAATACTGGTCCGATGTCCAAGGAATAACTCTTTCCATACTCCCAAAATTAGTGTCTGGATCAACTCCAATTTTATTTTTACATACGATTCTATTGTGTGGAGGATTAGTTCTTCCACCCCAAACACCTATTTCTAAGAAAGACGAATATTCTCGTTTTTCCACGAGATAACTTATCATTTGATCGTGAGCCATTTTTATATTAATTGAAATATCATTATTCATTCCTAACCTCCTCAAAAAATTTCAAATATTTATCAGCCACATGATCCATTGAAATGTCCATTCCTTTAGATAGAGACAAATCAACTCGACTAAAATCTAATTTAGACTCCACATTAGATTCAAATGGAGCAAAATCCCAATCGTCCTCAACTATTACCGTCGAATTGGAACCAGCAACTTCAACGGTTCCACCAAGAGAACTACAAATAATATGACAGCCCGCAGCCCGAGCATCTACCACAACATTTGGACAGCTATCAAATCTACCAAGATGGATAAAATTGTCTGTTGCTCGATATAAAGAGTAAAGCTGTTCAATCTGTAATTCACCAAGAAACAAAATCTTAGAAGGATCGGGATTGATAAAATCCTTCACATTTCCAGCCACACAAAGAATATCATTTTCGCCAGAGTGTTCCTGAAAATATCGAATGTTTTCACCAAGCCTCTTAATATACCTTTGAGTGCCATCTTCGTAGTACCAACTCGAAACACACGACCAAACTTTATCATAATTTTCAAGCCCAATCGCAGGAGCAGTATTTTGAATTATTTCCACGTCCGCACCATTATGAATGATGGCATAATTTTCTGCGGGTCCAAAAAAAGACTCGACTAGCCTTTTACTCCACTCAGATTGAAAAACAACACCGTTTGCAATCTTATATGTTGCATGAATTGGTTCATTCATAGCCTCATATTTTTTTTGAATGTCATAATAAATACCATCAAGTCTTTGAATTATAGGTAGTCGATCATGTCTCTGACCAGCCATGACAATAGACAATTGAACATCAGCTCCGTCTGGAAAAGCACTAATTGTATGTCCTTTGTTTTTAAGTGTATTAGCCAGTTTCCGAGCAAACCAATGGGGTCCGGCAGTAGAATTCCAACTCACGTTATCAAATAAAATATTCACATTCTATCTTTCTTTTCGTGATTATTCCTAACCCGATATGCCATTTCAATTTGCTCTTCAGGTTCAACCTTATGAACATTCATCGGATTTTCATCATTGTAAATATATAGTATATCAGAAACAAACTTTACACGATCACGAGCCATCTCCATCATTGGAAACATCAATGCTTGATCGTAAGCGTAACGATAAAAGTTTCCATCCTCATCAGAAAGATCCTCTTTCGTCAAACGCTTTGCTAACTTAGCTTTGAATGTGCGAAGGTGACTGGCTTTCCACTGAGGGTCTTTTCTGAAGTCTCCCGACTTCAGTATATCAGAAGAATACTCATTCACATGAAAACTCGAATCTTGACCAGATGGATAAACTTGATAGCTGCCATAAGTCAACCAACAATTCTCGTCCTGATAGATTTCATTCAACCTAGACAAAACAGAATCATTTGAGAACCAGTCATCCCCATCAAGAGTAACAAACACATCTTCGTCAGAAAGATCATCAACCCACTTAGAAGTCTGAATCATTTCATACAAGTTCTGAAGAGCGTACTGTCTATTCTCATTGATTCTAAGAGAGAAAACATCGTCCAGAGAATATTCGTAAATAAAGTCATGGATAATGTCTGGAGTAGAATCGGTAGAACAGTCATCTACAATCATAACTTCATAATTATCATAATCTTGATTCAGAACACTAATCAAAGCATTTTTGATATAGTTTTCTGCGTTATATACCGTTATCAAAATTTTGAAATGTATCATTATCGAATCTCGCATCCTGAAACATATTCACACTTTTCTCGATGTGTCCATACTTGTGGCATAGTAACATAAGGAAGGTATTGTCGTGTAATTCCTTCAAGAACTTTGTATTTCTCATTGTTGACCGCAGAATAAACCAACCCGTCTTTATCAAAGGGCCACCCTTTCTCTTTGTCAAAATCGTCATTTCCTCTGGTGATACCCTCTTGCGTACAATCGTAAATGTAGATGTCATTACAATCCGTGCTGACGAAGTTGATTTCTTTGTTCAAATGAGCAACAATGGCATCCAGCATAAAGAAATAATCATCACACCGATTCGGACCTTCGAGAGAACGAATATCTGCTTTGACTGCCTTGGTGGACATACAAAGAGTCACTTCTCCACCCGGAATTTGTTCGCCACTCCAGAAGAGATATGGGTATACTGGAAGACGGTTATCCACAAACGACCAGAGCCATCGCTTTGGTTGATACGGATATACCTTTCGCGGATCATCCCTGTGCGGAGGTATTGGTCTAAGTGAATCTATGTGGTGTGCCATTCCACTCAAGTAATCGAAGTTTGACTTTTCGTGAATCTCATTGATGAGATCAAATGCCATTGGATAGTAATAGTCATCACCATCAATGACACACATATGAGTCCAACCATTCTTTTTATAATTTTTTCGATAGTGTTCGAGACAAGAGTTTGTACCCTTCCCTGTATAACCATCACTTTCTGTTTTGATGAGTGTATAATCTTCTGGAATAATTTCTTTCAGTTCATCGAAATAATCTGGCTCAGTTGAATTATAATTGACGACCACATCATACTTTACTTCAGTTGGTTGATTTTCAATCGACCAAAAGCATCGTTCCAAATGTGCCTTGCTGTGCTTGTGATACGTCAGAATATATACGGCTAATTTTTCAATCATAGTCCAACATCCTTTTTATAATTTTCCATCCAAGTTTCAATATTGCCACGAGGAACCCAATCAAGATAATGCAAAGCTCTTCGATTATCAGCCAGCGTTTCTTTCGGTTCCAATACAGCATCAACGTAAACACGATCACCGCCAATCATGTCAGCAATTTGATTTACTGAACGATTATCTCCGTTACCGATGTTGATCGTAGTTCCTTCCCATGCGGATTGTTTTTCGGTCAAAGCAGCTAAAATATTTGCCTTGACCACATCACCAACGTAAGTAAAATCTCGACGCTGTTCACCATCTCCGCGAATAGTCATAGGTTCACCATTCAATCTCTGTTGAATAAACTTACCTATAACTAAAGCATATGCGCCTTCAAGATTTTGCCGTTCTCCATAGACATTGAAATATCGAAGACTCGTTGTCTTCAATCCATATGTCTTACAAAACTGTCTACAGTAAATCTCACCAATAAGTTTCTGCGCGCCATAAGGACTCAAAGGATCGGTATTGTGATATTCATCAGTAGGAATAATAGAAACATCTCCATACACAGAAGATGAGGAGCTGAAAATAAAACGATTGACATTTCCATCAACAGCAGCTTTTAGAAGGTTCAAGGTTCCTGTTACGTTTGTTTGATTGTAAGTAATAGGATCTTCGATTGAAGGCTGAACTCTTGCGGTTGCTGCGAGATGAAAAATTGTGTCAATGGATTTGTCTTCAATAAATCCAGTTAGATCATGGTGAACAATGTCAGTCTCATAATCAAACCACGCTTTATCATTTATATTTTCATACTTTCCTGTAGATAGATTGTCGATGACATAAACTTCATTACCATCATCAATCAGTTGATCTACAAGTGTGCTACCGATAAATCCAGCACCACCAGTAACCAATGCTTTCATTACAGTAATCCTTTCAAAAGACTGTTCCACTTCGCAGCACACATTCGCATACTGTAAAAGTGATTATAATATGTAGCTTGCATCGCGAGTGATGCTTGATTACCATCTTGCCAAAAGATATTGAGCGCATTGGTCAAGTAGTGAT
>Ga0208162_1000693_pt1 | contig 18671 bp, 26 predicted proteins | sample CB_VirMetaG_4_FD_184539 | JGI IMG/M metagenome (GOLD analysis project Ga0208162, IMG submission 184539) | Freshwater to marine saline gradient viral communities from Chesapeake Bay - CB_1508_1M Viral MetaG (SPAdes) (version 4) | ecosystem: Environmental > Aquatic > Marine > Coastal | place: USA... | reverse complement strand
ATCTTGGAGAAGAAGTTATGTTTTTCGTTGTTGGTTCTGGCTTAGTGTCTGCAGCGAGCCTTGCTATTCTACAGCAGATTAAGCACAAGAAAATTACTCTATTCTATATTCAGCCTAAGGTTAACAACCTTACCGGTACAAAAAAGAAGCTAGAAAAGGTTGCGTTTGGGGTTCTGCAGCAGTATGCTAGATCAGGTCTGATTGACGAGGTGGTTTTGATAAGTAACCAAAAGATCGCAAATATGATTGGCAATCTTCCTGTCATAGGTTACTTCACTAAGATAAACGAAATGATTTCTTCTACAATTCACTTTATTAATGTTTTTGAGAGATCTAAGCATGTGTACGGAATCTTGGAAGAAAAAGAAAATGTTTGCAGGATTTCAACTATCGGGCTACTAGATATCACGAACTCGGAGGAGAAAGTCTTCTACGACTTAGACCTGGTAAGAGAGAAGGAATATTTTTATGCTCTTAGCAATAGTAAACTACTTAGTGAGTCTAACTTGGTAGCAGAGATCGAAGAAAGCATGCAACACAAAAAAGAAAATTCCTTGACAAAAATCTCATACCGGTTATACTCCACTGAGTACGAAACAGAGTTCGGATACTGTAGATTCCGGACTTCCAAAGTACAGGGGGAATAGTGAAAGCATATTTAGGATCGTTCGTTAAGAACGATGGAACAATTAGAAAAATGTATTTTGTAAAGCTAGAAGATCTTGAGGCGGCAAAGCCAGGATTCCTCAATGCTAGAACGACAGGGACAGGAACATCTCCTACACAGGAACCTGGTAGAGAGCTTGTCTGGGACCTGCAAGCAAAAAACTTCAGGGTGTTTAACTATAACACCCAGAGTGGAGAGCTTCTTACTTTCCAATATGATGAAAATAAATTAGTTTGACAAGTTTAGCGTGAGAGAATATTAGCTCTCACGACTATAGGGTAGCCACCCAAATCTAACAAATAGGAGAAAGAAAATGGCTATTAATCTAGATAAGATGCGTGCTAAGATGGATCGACTTGAGGGCAAGAACGCTCGCAAGGAGAGTATTTTTTGGAAGCCTAGCGATGGTGAGCAGACCATTCGTATCCTTCCAGTAGCGGACGGAGATCCCTTTAAGGAGTTCTGGTTCCACTACAACCTCGGCAACAACCGTGGTTTCTTGAGTCCAAAGCGTAATTTTGGTGAGGATGATCCTCTCAATGATTTCGTTCGAAAGCTCTTCAACGAGGGCACAGAGGATTCTGTAAAGATGGCAAAGAACCTTATGGCACGCCAGCGTTTCTTCTCACCAGTAATCGTTCGTGGTGAGGAGGAGAAGGGAGTTCGCCTTTGGGGCTACGGTAAGATGGCCTACAAGGAGCTTATCAGCCTTGCCCTGAACCCTGACTATGGCGATATTACTGACCCAGACTCTGGAACTGATCTTGTGATTAAGTACGGAAAGCCGCCTGGAGCGTCCTTCCCGCAGACAAACATCACGCCACGTCGTCGTCCGTCGCCACTTAGCACGAACGCAGACTTGACCGCAGAGTGGGTCAATGGAGTTCCTGACTTTGATGCTGCATTCGCAGACTCTCGCAAGACGCCAGCAGAGGTTGGCCAGATGCTTGATGAGTGGTTGGCTGGAGAAGCAGATGCGTCTGAAGGCCGAGAGACTGAACGCTACGGAAGTTCTCCTAGCAAGTCTTCTGTGGATCAAAAGCTGAATGAGCTTCTAGGACAAGAAGTTCCGTTCTAAACTTCCCCCCGCCGCAGGAAGGCACGGGCTGAAAAGTGAACAAAAGCTTTTCTAATAGGTGTCTTTTTATCTTTAATGGAGTAAAAAAAAGTGATTACAAATGTATATAAGTCTCTAAACCTAGGGACAATTCTTTGTGGGCTGTTTCTTATTGGTTGTTCCTCAAAGGATGGAGAGGATACTTCCGATACCTCCTCCGAGGACACTGAGGTAGTTGAGGAAACCGAGACTACTGAAGAGACTGAGACACCTACAAGCCCAGTGGAGACCGGCGATACAGCGGTTACAGACACGGGTTCTACAGACACAGGTACCGTAGAGTAAAGTAAACACCACAGGGGGGCATGGGTTATAGATGTCCCACTTTCAGAAAAGGAGTAAAAATGAACATATCTGAAATTTTTAGTAATGGGTACGTTAGAATGGCACTGGCAGCAGTTGTTTCCTTCGCCTTCGCATCCTTTGTCTTTCAGGCAAGCGGTGATGAAGTTCAGGTAGCGACTAACTCTGAGACAGAAACGGTTGAGTCCACCACCGTACCAGCTACAATCGTAACTGAGCAGAATGACCAGGAGATTAATAACAATGAAATTTTAGAGGTCACTGTTACTGGCGAAACCACTAGCAACTGATTATACTAATATACCGCAGGGAGGCACGGGTTACAGGTGCCTCATATTTTTTTTATGGGAGCTAGTATGGCACGAGGAAAGGTTAAAACAGGCAATGTCTCTATGAGCGACATGATGAAGAGACTAAATAAGAAGTATGGTATGGAGGTCGCTCACGACTTGAATCAAGAGAATCCTACAGAAGTCAAGGGTTGGATCCCAACTGGCTCTCGATGGCTAGACTCGATTATATGTAAGGGTCAGAAGGCTGGCATTCCTATTGGTAAGATATCGGAAATCGCCGGGCTTTCAGCAACTGGTAAAAGTTATATGGCAGCTTGCATTGCTGCAGAGGCACAAAAGCAGGGCATCTATGTAGTCTACTTCGACTCAGAAAGTGCCATCGATCCTGCCTTCCTGTCGAAAGCTGGGATTAACACAGATCCAGATTGCTTTATGTATATTCAGGCCATTACCGTTGAGCAGGTGCTTGAGATGGTTGAGGAGTTTCTCGGAATGGAGCGAAGAATGCTATTTATCTGGGATTCTATTGCAAATACTCCGACAGATTCAGACAAAGAAGGGGGCTTCAATCCAAACGCCAGTGTCGGCAAAAAGGCAAGAACGCTTTCTCTCGCCTTTCAGAAGCTCACTATCCCTCTAGCCAACGCAGAATGCACCTTACTGTGCCTAAACCAGCTTAAGCAGAAGATCGCTTCTACTCACGCAGAGAAAATCGAAGTCATGTCAGAGCCGTACACCACGCCGGGTGGCAAGTCACTTGTATATGCGTCTTCTCTTCGTATTTGGTTGACCAAGCGTAAGTCAAAGTCTGCTTTTGTTACTGACGAGAACGGCTTTACGATTGGCTCTGAGGTTAAGGCAACTCTAAAGAAGTCTCGTTTTGGGACAGAGAGACGCCAGTGCACCTTCCAGATTACCTGGGGCGATGATGAGGTTAGGATCATGGACGAAGAGTCATGGTTTGAGGCGATCAAGGGCTCAGAGTTTATTAAGCAAAGCGGAGCTTGGTATACTCTTGTCTATGACAATGGGGAAGAGCAGAAATTCCAAGCTACGAGGTGGATGGAGTATTTGCGAGATCCTAGGTTCAGACAGCGAGTTGAAGAGTTGATGGACATCGAGGTCATTGGCAAGTATAAGGATAGGATAGGGGACATTACTGCATTCGAAGATATTGATGCAGGAGCAGAAGACTAAACTATAAAGGAAGCGTGACCGAGTGGTTTTATATGCCATTTCGTTTAATCTAGACTATTTATTGATAGGAGGTTATCGAAATGCCCATGAACAAACTCTGCCCTGCTTGCGGCCAGTCATACAATAGGTATGGAAAAACGTGTAGCAAAAAGTGTTCTAACGACTTAAAAAGAAGGGAGAAGGTCGATCTTTGGTTAGAGGGAAAGCACGATGGTATGCGTGGAAAAACTTCAACGGCTAGATTTATAAGACAATATATGTTGGAAAAAGCCGACTATAAATGCCAAAAATGTGGCTGGTCCGAAGTTAATAGTTTCACCGGCAAGATACCACTAGAGCTTTCTCATAAGGACGGAGATTTTACCAATAACAATCCAGACAATTTAGAAATAATCTGTCCCAACTGTCACTCTTTAACAGAGTCACACAAGGGCGCTAATAAGAAGGCCGGAAGGCCACGAAGTAAATATTATAGAGGTTTATAGGGTGAGGTGTCCGAGTGGCTGAAGGAACTGCTCTTGAAAAGCAGCGTACTGGAAGGTACCGTGGGTTCAAATCCCACCCTCACCGCTTCCGTAGCTTTTCTGGGGGGACAATGAAAAGAGTAATGATAGTAGACTGCATGAATATCTACCTGCGGTCGTATATAGTAGACCCTAGTCTTTCTACAAATGGGTCACCAATCGGAGGGTTTAAGGGTTTCCTAAAGACTCTTCAAAAGTTGTGTAGAGAGATAAAGCCTGACAAGGTTATTGTGGCGTGGGATTGTGGCGGCGGCTCTAGAAAGAGAAGAACTGTAAATAAGAATTATAAAGCAGGCCGCACACCTTTACGCCTAAATAGGGAAATTAGGCACTTGAGCCTCAGAGAGGAGGAAGACAACAAGATCTGGCAGCAGATTAGACTTTCCGAATATCTAAATCAATTGCCAATAATTCAATATTGTATTGAGGATGTGGAAGCTGACGACATCATCTCTTACGTTGCACAAAATAAGAGGCTTGCCGATTGGCAAAAGATAATTGTTTCAAGTGACAAAGACTTCTATCAGTTGTGTGATGACAGGACGATTATCTACAGGCCAACCCAAAAAGAAGTTCTCAATAAGTACACTATTGTAGAACAGTTTGGAATACATCCCAATAACTTTGCTCTAGCTAGAGCCATTGCAGGCGACCCCTCAGATAATTTGCCGGGGATACAGGGTGCTGGGTTAAAGACAATTTCTAAAAGATTTTCCTTTCTGTCCGAAGAGCATGACTATTTAATAACAGATATTATTGAGCACTGTGAAGACGTAGAAAAACCACTTCTTGTACACAAGAGGATCTTAGAAAACGAGCCTCTAATCAAAGAAAACTATAAGCTAATGCAGCTGTATAGTCCTTCTATTTCCCCAACGGTTAAGTCTCAGGTAAATTATGTATTAGAGAATAGTGACCTTGAACTTAACTTAACAGAGTTCAGAAAGATGATGATTATAGACGGCTTTGGCGAGTGGGATAACACTGAGCTTATGGCAACGATGAGAAAGATAGTTGCCAACCACAAGAAGTGAGTTATAAGGGGTAGGGAGGAAACATGAAACGAACAGATTTTAGCCACTTTGGCAAGAGTTTCCAAGAAAGTCTTTGCGTGCTGCTCCTAGAAGATAGGCCGTTCGCAGACCAGATCTTGGAGGTTTTTGATATTACATTCCTTGAATTAGGATTTCTTAGGCTTTTTGTGTCTAAGATTATCTCTTATAGAGATAAGTACGGGGTACACCCGACCAAAAAGGTGATGGCTACGATTCTCAAGTCTGACCTGGATAAAGAAAACCAGGCCATCCAGACTCAAGTGAGAGATTATTTTGCAAGGATGCAAGCAGCAGGAACCCTTAAGGATTCTGACTTTATCAAGGATAAGGCACTAGAGTTCTGCCGCAAGCAGAAGCTCAAGGGGGCTATGCTTAAGTCGGTTGATCTCATTCAAAGTTGCTCGTTCGATGAGATCTCAAAGATCATCAATGATGCACTTGTGCTGGGAAGCGACTCGAACTTTGGATACGATTATCTTAAGGACTTTGAGAAAAGGTTTGAACTGAAGGCACGTAATCCTATCTCTACCGGCTGGAAAGAGATTGATGGCATCTGTAAGAACGGCCTAGGCTCTGGTGAGCTAGGTGTTGTTATTGCACCTACTGGTGCTGGAAAGTCTATGGTTCTTACACACTTGGGAGCCCAAGCTCTTCTTAAGGGTGTAAATGTTATACACTACACTCTTGAGTTGAGCGAGACAACTATTGCTTCTAGGTATGACAGTTGCATCACTGGGGTTCCACTGGGGGATCTGTTCTCTTTCAAGGAGCTTATCTTTGATAAGGTCGAGACAGTGCAGGGTAAGCTTATTGTTAAGGAGTATCCTACAAAGTCCGCTTCTACAAGGACAATAAGAAACCATCTTGAAAAGTTAGCTAATCGTGGCATCGAGCCTGGCTTGATCATTGTTGATTACGGTGATCTACTCCGACCAGTTGTCGTGCGTAAGGAGAAAAGAACCGAGCTAGAGTCAATTTATGAAGAGCTTCGCGGTATAGGACAGGATTATGGGTGTCCTGTTTGGACCGCATCCCAGACTAATCGTTCTGGCTTGAACGCAGAGGTGATTACAATGGAATCTATCTCTGAAGCGTTTAGTAAGTGCTTTGTGGCCGACTTTATCTTTACTGTTTCAAGAACAGCAGATGACAAAGTTGCTAATTCTGGTAGAATTTATGTTGCAAAGAACAGAAATGGGCCTGATGGCCTAGTTTACCCCATATTTATGGACACCAGTAATGTTAAGATACGTGTTTTGCCTCCAAGTGATAATGAAGAAGACCAACTTACAGTCAAGACACAATCTGACATCCTGAAAGAGAAGTATAAGAAGTTTAGACAGCAAAGGGAGAATGCATAAAATGGAAATTTCATCAAGAATACTTTCGGATATTACCGTACACATGAAGTACGGCAAGTACAGAGACGATCTCTATCGTCGTGAAACCTTTTCGGAGATTGTAGATCGCAATAAGGCGATGCACATTAAGAAATACCCTCATCTTGCAGATGAGATCGAGGCAGCTTATCAATATGTTTATGATAAGAAGGTCTTACCTTCTATGAGGTCCATGCAATTCGGCGGAAAGCCAATTGAAGTGGCTCCAAACAGGGTTTTTAACTGTGCTTACATGCCTATTGACGACGCACGGGCTTTTGCAGAGGCTATGTTCCTTTTGTTGGGTGGGACTGGTGTAGGCTTCTCTGTGCAGAAGCACCATGTTGACAAGTTGCCCGAGATTAATCGCCCAAATGCAAAGAGAACACGCAGATACCTCATTAGTGACTCTATTGAGGGCTGGGCTGACGCAGTTAAGATGCTTATCTTCTCCTACTTTAATGGAACTTCGAAGTTACGTTTCGATTTCTCGGACATTAGGCCCAAGGGCAGTAGATTAGTAACATCTGGTGGCAAGGCTCCAGGCCCACAACCGCTAAAGGAGTGCCTTGTAAAAGTTGAGGGTATTCTTGATCGAAAGCAGAATGGTGAGAAGCTAACTCCTATTGAAGTACATGATATTGTCTGTCATGTCGCAGACGCAGTTTTAGCAGGCGGTATCCGTCGTGCTGCTCTCATCTCACTCTTCTCGGCTGATGACGATGAGATGATTGCTGCTAAGTCTGGCAACTGGTGGGAAACTAATCCGCAGCGTGGACGAGCAAACAACTCGGTTGTCCTAATGAGGCACAAGGTCACAAAGGAATTTTTCATGGACCTCTGGGCTCGTGTTAAGGCATCTGGTGCAGGGGAGCCTGGATTTTACTTTACATATGATAAAGACTGGGGCACAAACCCGTGTTGTGAAATCGCCCTACGACCTTATCAATTCTGTAATCTTACAGAGGTTAATGTCTCCAACGTAGAGAGTCAGGAGGATTATGAAGACCGCGTAAGGGCGGCATCCTTTATAGGAACTCTGCAGGCAAGCTACACCGACTTTCACTACCTACGACCAGTATGGCAGCGTAATACAGAAAAAGATGCACTTATTGGCGTCTCTATGACAGGTATCGCATCAGGAAAGGTTCTTAATCTAGACATGAAGGCAGCAGCAGAAGTGGTAAAGCAGGAGAATATCCGCGTTGCTGAAATGCTTGGTATCAAGCCAGCTGCTCGTACAACATGTGTAAAGCCAGCGGGCACCACCAGCTTAACGCTTGGGACTTCTTCTGGGATTCATGCTTGGCATAACGATTATTACATTCGTCGTGTCAGGGTCGGCAAGAACGAGGCAATTTACAACTACCTCTCAGAATTCCACCCAGAGCTTGTTGAGGATGAATATTTCCGGCCACATGACACAGCTGTGATCTCTGCGCCACAGAAGGCTCCAGAAGGTGCTATCACACGCTCTGAGAGCGCCCTGGAGATGCTTGAGAGAGTTAAGAAGGTCAGTGATCAATGGATCAGGACCGGACACCGTAAGGGCCAAAATACTCACAATGTGAGTGCCACTGTGACGATCCGCGAAGAAGAATGGGAGCCTGTCGGAGAATGGATGTGGGAAAATCGTGATTGCTACAACGGCCTTTCTGTTTTGCCACACTCTGATCACACTTATGTTCAGGCACCATTTGAAGACTGTGATAAAGAGACCTATGATAAGCTTATGGAAAGCCTTGTTAATGTTGATCTTACCAATGTTATTGAAGTTGAGGACAACACGGACCTACAAGGTGAGCTAGCGTGCGCGGGCGGATCCTGCGAAATTAAGTAATAATGCTTGACTTATTCACCCTCTAGTGTTACTTAATGCTAGAGAGGTGAAGAGTGAAGTTTAACCATCTTCTCCCCCGATGGGAACAAAAGCATAGATGTTCCGAAGGGGGACAGCATTATTACTTGCCAACTAGCCACATAGAGGCTACATTAGAGCATGTAGCCGTTCGTTTTCGTTGTAAGAAATGTGGACGTTTAACTACTGCATTTTTAGATGAACCAACTTACCAAACAAACAAAAAGATTATTAATAAATATGTAGGAGATGAAAATGATGACTTTGGAGCCTAAGGGGCCTTGGATTCAAGTTGAGCTTAGCTTTGATAAGGAAGAAGAAAATCCGTATTCTATTGCTTTACCGGAAGACTACCGCCCAACTGAGAAGCCTTACAAGGCTGTTTCTGTTGTAAGCGATCCATGTGGCGAATATGCTTATGGTGACGTTGTTGTTCTTCCGACACACATCATTCGTGAGATTGAGCTTTCTGAGAATAAACTTCACCTTGTTGAGCGAAACCACATTATGGCGGTTGTGAGGGCGGAATAATGAAAATGAACTGCTGGGACAGTGATCTCGAAGACCAGACTAGACGTGATTTGGAAGACTTGGAGAGATACCATCACAACGACCATCCAGGGTATTATGGCGGCAAAGACAACCCTTACGAAGCCATCAAGATTATTGAGGCATATAATCTAAACTTTTCTCTTGGAAATGTCATCAAGTATGTCCTCCGAGCAGGAAAGAAGAGCGACAGCGCCATTGAAGATCTTGAGAAAGCAGCACGCTACATCCAGTTTCAGATTGACTATTTAAGGAGAAATAACAATGTTTGATAGAGTTATTATTGACTACGGCCACGGCGGGATGATTGATGAGAAGTATCAGACACCAGGTGGCAAGCAATATCATTTTACGGAGCCCGAGGTTCTTTCTATATTTGAGGGTGTGTTTAATCGTGGCGTTGCTAGTAAGTTGATGACAATCCTGTCTGGCTTTGGAATCGAAGTCTTTGATTGTGTTGAGGATTGTTATGTCACAGAGACAGTGATGCCGGAAGAGCTTGAGCAGAGAGATGTATCTTTGACTACTCGCGTTAGGAACGCAAATCGAGAGAACAAGCGAGGCAAAACTCTGTTTATTTCTATTCATGCAAATGCGATTGGTAATTCTATTAGAGGCCCGTCGCAGTCTGCACGCGGAGCTTCCGTTTTTGTGTACAGGAACGCAGGCACTGCTGGAGAGATAGCTCAGAAGCTACTTAGCCGCTATTCTGAGACGAGCTTAAAGCCACGCAGGGTCGTGGAGAATAAGTCTTTCTACGTCCTCAGAAAGACGGCTATGCCCGCTCTACTCTCAGAGAATGGATTCTTTACAAACATTGATGACGCTAAATATCTCTTAACTGAGGAAGCACAATGGGAGATTGCTGACGCTCATTTCGATGCCATAAAAGATTTCCTTGACATCGAAGAGGGCAGTGGGTTAGTATAGAAACATGAGTGATCCAGACGCATACAGAACTAAGAGGGAGTGGCTTGTGGGAGACAAGATAACAGCAACGGTGCCAAGGGCAGCACTATTTAAAGAAGAGCCCAAGAGGAGCATTGAAATCTATGGAGACGGAATTGGACGGGTTGATTTGGTTGATCATATGGGTTCTGACCTCACTATTGTTAATAGTGCCCGCGTTTCTTTCGGAAAACACAAGGAGGAGTTAGATGGGAAAGATAGAAGACTGGTTAACTATTTGGTTAGACACAGGCACACCAGTACGTTCGAGCACAATGTTGCTACTTTCCGTTTTGTGGTTCCACTTTTTGTTAGGTCTCAGCATCACCGTCATCGTACTTGGAGTTACAACGAAATTTCTCGTAGATATACTGATGTGAACATCCAGTTCTACGAGCCAAAGGCTTTCAGAACACAACACAAGTCCAACCGACAGGCAAGCAACGCCGACGAGTTGATTGATCCAGAAGTTTGTGTACGTTGGACAGGTGATATGAAGACGGCATCCGAAGAAATGCGTATTCACCACGAAAATTCATTACATCTTTTCAACCAGTTGATCGAAGAAGGCGTTTGCCGGGAACAAGCAAGAGGCGTTCTACCACAGAACCTCTACACCGAGTATTATGGCACAGTCAACCTGAACAATCTTCTAAAGTTTATTGACCTTCGCACACACGAAGGGGCACAATGGGAGATAGTAAAAGTTGCTGAAGCCTGCCTAGAAATCGCTGAGGGCTTGTGGCCTGTCGCTGTTGGTGCTTATCGGAGAGCGAAGAATGAGTAAACAAGATCGTACAGGCACTCTTTGTACTCGATGTAAAGTCGGAAAGTATTTCGAGACGCGACTACAAGATGATTGGGAGGGAACTTTACACTGCACGTCGTGCAATCATTGTGTTCAGCGTTATCGCAGTAAGGAGAGCGAAGAATGAACATTCGCCAGACCCTTTTCCGCCTTGTTAATGCCGATAGTGCTGAGAGCTTAGAAGAGGTCAATGATATTCTTGAAGACATTATAGACGTTCTCATCGAGATGAATGGCCTAAAAAAGACTTGGTACACAGGAACCTCAGACACACATTTTGAGGAAAAGGAGAGCGAAGAATGAGCCTTGAAATCACAGTTTCCAAATCTGTGCATGATGCTATCAATAAAGAACTAAAAGTGTGGGAAGATGTATATGAGAGAGATGGTCATATTAGAAACGGGTCGTGGCTATCTGTCAGCGTAGGCTTACAAATTGTTGTTGCTGATGCTCTTATCTCCAGTAAGGAGTTCCAAGAGCTATCCGAAAGAAGAAAGTTAATCATGGCTTTCTCTATCGGGCAGGGGATAGAAGACGAGTTTAGAAAGTTTCAGTCAAGGGCTAGGGAGAGCGAGGAATGAGCGCTCCTAGATATTATCTTGAAGTTGGCTTGACAGGAACTGATTTCAAGTATAGAATGAAGCTGAAGACCAGAGTGGGAGATCACAAAGGCTTGCAACAAGAACTGGACAGATTTTCTGAAGTTGAGACTTGGGAGAAGTATTCAGAAAACTTTGTGAATAACTCTGGAGGTCTAGAAAAGATGGAAAGAGAGTGGAATAGGAACTACGCTAAACTTGTTGGTCACGACCATCACAACGTTAGAGCAGAAGGCTATTGGGAATTAGTGGAGAGCGAAGAATGAAGACTAACAGATTTTATCCAGTTGCTATTGCCTTAACCGAACAATGGGGTTGGATGGCTATCTACGAAGGATTTGATTTTCGCGGACTTACATTTGAAAAGGTCTTCTGGCTTTCGGAGCCTAGTGAAGAACTAGGAATGCAGGTGAGTATCTGCGAGAGGCCAGAACCTCTTGCCGGTGGTCCAAATATGTTGCTGCCCTCGATGTATAGAATGATGTCTGATATCAAGTGCGAGTTTGATATCGAAAAAATAAAGAGAGCGAAGAATGACCTATAAAGCATCTATGGAAATGGTCGGCTCCTGTGTCAAGGTAGAAGATGATGGGACAACAAGCGTCGTAAAGCACGTCCTCTTCACCGACACAGAGGGCAATGAGGTCAGATATCCTTGGCAAGCCTTGAAGGAAGTTGTTATAGAGTGGATGAAGGTGGAGAGCGAAGAACTTTTGCCTTGCGGACATCCCGTGACAGACGATTACGCATACAATGATCCAAACCCCGGCGCAACACACTTTTGCGTGAGTTGTGCGAAGGAAAGCGAAGAATGAATAAAAAAGTGTGCATACATGGGATTAATTTAGGCATTGCTTGCAATGAGTGCTCTCCTCCCTTTGTGCCGCCCACTAAGATTAGCGCCATCTGGCACAGCAAAGAATATGATATTCCTGTCGAAATAGTTCATTATCTAGGAGTGAGAGATGGTGAACGCTGGGTTCTTGTTGAGTCACACGGAAGTAGGACAGGAGTTCCTCTATCGGAATTAAAGGAAATTAAAATTGAAAGTGGTTGAAGACTATTTAAAGTTTCTTAAGGCTGCTATCAAACAAAAGGAGAAGAAATGATTTACGATGTATATACAGCAAGTTATTGCCCGTTCTGCGTAGAAGCAGTCAGCACTCTCGTTAGGCAGGGTTGCGATTTTCGTGTTTTTGACGTTACAGAGGACAAAGAGACGAGAGCGTCCCTTACCGAAGCAACAGGCTGTGAAACCCTTCCACAGATTTTTTGTGAAGGCGAGTTTATTGGAGGATGCTCAGATCTAAAGGTATATTTTTCAATTAAAAACAATGATAAAACATAATTATGGAACTATATTATGAGAGACTTGTTGTTGGAGGTAATCTAGAGGCTTTTTCTTATGCATATAGGAATAATTTGCCTGTCGTAAGCACAAGATTTGAATCTCCGTTTATGTATGATTACTTTCAGCCAAGTGCTGATCTGGGCCTTTTAAACTTAACCTCCCCAACCCAGCTTAGGTCAGCACTTGGCACAACAACAGTGGGGATACCAAAAGCTCAAGTTTGGCAAAAACTATTATTTCTTCTTTCCATATCAGGGAAGATTGTCTATGGTGATTCTGTTAGGTCCCTGACTGTAGAGGGTCATAAACTGTTTGTTAGCTGCGAAGGCGTCAAGAGAAGAGAGCTTGAATTTGGACAACTGATAATATTTGACGATAATGGCATTGTAGGGCTGCCTGCAATTAAAAAGCAGATAAAGCATAAAAGTATAGTCTATGATTGGGTTAATATTGTCTCTGGTGGAAAGCATGAGTATGATATACTTGAATATGACGACGACTTTGTTAAAACTGTCCATTTCTACCCATCCTACCGCAATTGCAACACTAAACAAAAAGATCTTGTTTGCGTTTCATACCTAACTGATGATGAAGTCCTTGACTTTTCCTTTTCTGGCACTTATGCTAAGTTTAAGTTACTAGATATAATGAAAGGTCTTGGTATAAGGGGCGCTAGAAACGGGCGTGACGTTAATGATCCTACAAAATACAAGTATTATGCTGTGAAGCTGGAGCCAACCAGCAGGTCAGTAGTCAAGAGGGTCAGGAACGAATACGAACAAGATGATAGATTCGTCTTTCCAAGCACAACGGTCGAAGATATCTTGTCAGGAGACCCAGTTGTAGATAGCTATATAGGGAGGTTAGCGGAGAGACTATGAGCAATTTTCATTTGGCAGGAATAATCCCCGTTCAGAAGAGCGATTTTAGCTTTAATTTTGAATGGCCGGATTGTATGATGCCGATATCCTCTAACCTGACTGCCATTGAAAGATCAGTCATGGAGTGTGCTTGGGCTGGGTGTGAAACTATCTGGATTGTCTGTAACGACGATATCTCACCTATTATTCGCCACAGGGTCGGGGAGTTGGTTCAAGACCCAGTGTGGCTTAGGCCAATGGACACCTACCCCTCAATGACAAGAAAGCCAATTCCAATTTTTTACGTTCCAATCCACCCAAAACACAGAGATAAGATAGATTCTTTTGGATGGAGCATAATCTACGGGGCGTTGTCTATATTCAAAATTTCTATTAAAATGAGTAGGTGGCTGGTGCCGGGAAGATACTACGTTTCTTTCCCGTACTCCGTTTACGACCCAAGCATAGTGAGGGAGCACCGCCTAGACATATCCAGTACTACCGGATTTTGCCTGAGCCATGAGGGTAAGACAATAAAAGACGGATACAAGTTGGGCTTTACCTTTGACAAACATGATTTTGTCAAATATAGAAGAGTCATACGAAAAGAAGGGACAGGGCTCTACAAAGCGCCGACAGAAGGGCTTTACCCTAGAGAAAAACACCCTATAGGGCAAAGGCATACTGCCAGGTTTTTCCCATTGGAAAAAATATTTGCTCCAACTAACCTAGATAAGTCTAAGGTGGTTGATTTGCCGTGGTCTTATCCAATTGACAATTGGGATCAGTATGTTAAATGGATGGGGTCAGAACATCAGAGCCTCATACAGAGGCCAAACAAGCTTTTTCTTTCGTATAGAGAATGGAACGATATAGGGGTGGACAACGATGAACAGTAGTAAGATTGATTTTGTTAATTTGCATGGCCACTCAGTGGCAGGGTCTATCTTTGATGGACTAGGGTTTCCGCAGGACCACATGGATTTTGCTTATGAGAATGGCTGCAAAGCACTAGCTCTAACAGACCATGGCAACATGAACGGCCTGTCCTGGCAGGTCTTGCATGGAAAGAAGATGAAGAGCGAAGGAAAAGACTTTAAGCCAATCTATGGCGTAGAAGCTTATTTCGTGCCTTCTATCTCTGAATGGCGCGAGGAGTATGAGAATACCCTGAAAGATAAGAAGAAGGCTAGAGCCATTAAGAAGGGCGACACCAGCGGAGCCACAGTAGAGGACGAGTCAGAATCCAAGAAAAGCTCTAAGAACATTCTTAACCGACGCAGACACCTTGTTCTTCTTGCACAAAATCAAACCGGCTTGAATAATCTATTTAAGATGGTCTCAGAGTCCTACACCCCAGAAAACTTTTATCGCTACCCTCGTATTGATTTTGAGATTCTAGAGAAGTATTCTGAGGGTGTTATTGCCTCTTCTGCGTGCCTTGGTGGAGTCTACGCAGGCTGCCTATGGGAAAACCGTGAGGCAGGGGAGGAGGCCATCCTAGGCGCTATGAGGGAGATTACTGAGCGCATGGTGTCGATCTTTGGAGATCGTTGGTATGGAGAGCTACAATGGAACAACGTACCAGAGCAGCATGAACTGAATAAGTATATTATTCAAATGCATAGGGAGTATGGGATCAAGCTCATCTCAACTGCCGACTCTCACTATCCAGACCCTGAAGCTTGGAAGGATAGAGAGCTATACCGTCGCTTGGGCTGGCTTGGCAAGGGTCGTCCGTCTTGGGCGGAAGACGGAGATCTGCCAATCTCTGTTGATGAGATCGGCTATGAGCTTTACCCTAAGAACGGTGACCAGATGTGGCAGTCCTATAAGAAGTATTCTGAAGAGTGCGGGGTCACCTACAATGACAGGCTTGTTCTGCGCTCTATTCTTGAGACGTGTGACATTGCGTTTAATAGGATTGAAGACTTCTTTCCTGACAACACAGTTCGGCTACCAGACTTTGTTATTCCTGTTGGGGAAACGGCAGACACCGCCCTAGAGAAGTTCTGCCTAGAGGGGCTTAGAACCAAGAGTTTGCACACAAACACAGAGTATACAAATCGCCTAAGACACGAGCTTAGTGTCATCAGCGACCGTGGCTTTTCGAAGTACTTCTTAACTATGAAGCAGATTACCGATGTAGCAAATGACATGATGCTAACCGGTCCAGGGCGCGGTTCAGCAGCTGGCTCACTAGTTGCATATGCTCTTGACATCACACAAATTGACCCAATCAAGTACGGGCTGCTCTTTTCTCGGTTCTTACGTTCAGATGCCAAGGACTACCCAGACATTGATTATGATGTGTCTGAGCCAATGATTCTTAAGGAAACTCTGGTTGAGAAGTGGGGTGACAACGTTGTTGCTCCAATTTCAAACTGGAATACGCTACAACTTAAGTCTCTAGTTAAAGACATCTCCAAGCTCTACGGCATTCCGTTTACAGAGGTAAACACAGTTACCGGGAGAATGATGCAGGAAGCAACAGGTCCAGCGAAGGAGAAGCATGGCATTAAGTCTGGAGTTTATACGCCAACTTTTGACGAAGTTATGGAGTTCTCCCCTAGTCTGCAGAAGTTTTTGCTAACATACCCGCATGTTGCTCATCACATTGATGCACTCTACGGACAGGTACGCTCTTGTTCTAGACATGCGGGTGGGGTCGTGATTGCTGAAGACCTTGACTTCCACATGCCACTTATATCCTCAAAGAATGTGCGACAGACTCCGTGGTCAGAGGGGCAAAACGTGCGGCACCTGGAGCCTATGGGCTTCATTAAGTATGATATCCTTGGGCTCTCTACTTTGAGGATGATCGAAGGAGCGATTGCTCACATTCTTCAAAGGCATCACGGTATTGAAAAGCCCACATTCAAGGACATTAAGCGCTACTATGACACAAACCTGCATCCAGACGTAGTGGACTTGAATGACCAGGAGGTATATAAGAACATCTTCCACTCTGGGAAGTGGGCCGGGGTTTTCCAGTTCACAGAAGACGGAGCACAAAAGTTTTGTGTTCAAGCTAAGCCAAGTAGCATCATTGATATCGCTGCAATTACTTCCATCTACCGACCAGGCCCACTTGCGGCTAATGTAGACAAGGATTACTTGGAGGCAAAGGACAAGCCGCAATATGTTAAGTATATTAACGATGTCCACCACGAAGTAACGGGCGAAACATACGGATTTCTTATCTTCCAAGAGCAGATTGCGCTCTTGGCTCATAGGCTTGGCAAAGACCTTACTCTAGACGAAGGCAATAAGCTTCGCAAGCTGCTTACTAAGAAGGGCACCGGCAAGGAAGCAGAAGCAAAGAATAAGCTACGTAAGAAGTTTGTTGACGGATGCGTTGAGGGTGGTATGAAGAAGAGCACTGGTGACAGACTCTGGGAGACTTTCGAGTATTTCTCCGGCTATGGCTTCAATAAGTCGCATGCAGTTTCTTATTCTGTCCTGTCTTTCCAGTGTGCTTGGCTTCTAAACTACTACCCAGCAGAGTGGATGGCAGCCTTCTTAGACAAGGAGCCAGAGTCTAGGAAGGAGAGTGCTCTGAGCACTGCCAAGTATTTTGGTTTCGATATCGAGCCGCTGAACATTAATACTTCTGGGAATGTGTGGGGTATTTCTAAGTCAGGCAAGACCTTGATTCAGCCTCTTAGCTCTATTAAAGGCTTGGGGGATGCCGCAATCCAGCAGATTATCAATAATCGACCATTCGACAACATTGAAGACTTCTTGTTCAACGAGAACGTAGTATATTCAAAGCTCAACAAGAAGTGTCTAGATGTGCTTGTTAGGTCAGAGGCTCTCGATACATTCATGGATAAAAGATTCACTGGGCGCAAGCACTTCTGGTCGGCTATCGCCGTGGATAGGCCAAGAAACAAGAAGAAGCTAAACCAAAATATCGAAACTTATGCTCCGGAAGAACACTTCTCATTTGAGCAAGAGATCGAAAACATTGTTTCCCTAACTGGACGATTTCCGTTTGAAAGGGTTGTCGAGGAGGAGGTCCTAGAAGGTCTTAGAAGAAATTGTATTCCACCAATCTCCGAATTCGATCCAGACCTGTCTGTTTGTTGGGCTGTACCTAGAAATGTCAAAGAAAAAACAACTAGAGCCGGTAAGAAGTATTACGAGATAGAGCTTACCGACAGCAACTCTATCATGACCAAAATTCGATGCTGGGGTATAGACCCAGCAAAGGGGGATAAGATAGTTAAGAACGTTCCCTACTTGATCAGGCCAGACCATAGCCTAGAATGGGGCTTCTCCACTCGTGGTAAGATATCCGACCGTTGGAAGATGTTGGGTTGACAAGTTAGGCCACTGTGTTAAGATAGAGATGAGAGGTGAGCATGAACATTTTTGGCATCGAAGGTAATGGTAAGGATATTGATTGGGTGGAGTCTGCCAAGTCGCAGGACAACTATAGAGTGGTCAAGATGATTCTAGAGTCGTGTCAGATGCTCTGCACGAACCTGAACCACTTGTATGGGGAGCAGGTCGCTCCATACCGTAGCTGTCATTTGAACCACCCGAGCACGAAGTGGGCAAGAGAAAGCTCCGCTAATTTTTTGTCACTTGTGGAGCATACCGAGGCTATGCTTGCGGAGTATAAACTACGCTTCAACAACAGGACACACAAGTGTGAGGCAGTGCTCAAGCGTTGTATGGAGTTGTTTGACAAGAATTTGTTTGACAAGCACGACCCTACCCCGTTACCTTTGGCCATGCCAGACGAATACAAGTCCGAGAACATTGTAGAGTCTTACCGAAAGTTCTATGCTAGTAAGCCACGAGTTCGGTACCCAGAGAACAAGGTACCACTTTGGTTCAAGAAGTATCGTGGCGAGCAGCCATATGAGATTACAAACTAATAGGAGTTAAAATGTTTGATGATGAAATTGCCATTGTAGAAGAAGTACGCGACGAGAAGACGGAGAAGATGATTGAATATATTCGTAGCCTCAAGGCTATCGAGGATGCTATGGAACCCTATAAAGAGCAGAAGCGCGAGCTTCGTAAAGAGTTTAAGGAGCAGGGCTGGCTGTCTGGTGATGAGATCAGTTTGACAGTTAAAGCTTATCGTATGATGAAGTCTGAAGTTGATATTGATGAGCTAGTGAAGATTTACGATTCCCTTCGTGGAGG
>Ga0208162_1000692_pt1 | contig 18688 bp, 17 predicted proteins | sample CB_VirMetaG_4_FD_184539 | JGI IMG/M metagenome (GOLD analysis project Ga0208162, IMG submission 184539) | Freshwater to marine saline gradient viral communities from Chesapeake Bay - CB_1508_1M Viral MetaG (SPAdes) (version 4) | ecosystem: Environmental > Aquatic > Marine > Coastal | place: USA... | reverse complement strand
TGATGTTTCTGCCAATGCAATGGGTACAGGTGCTGACTCACTTGACGACAGTGACGAAACTGATCCTACTGGTGCTGAACTAGTAGCTGCTCTGTTTACTGCTGCTCAGAAGCTCGACGAAAACGATGTTCCTAGTGACGGTCGTTTCTGCGTTCTTCGTCCTCAAGAGTACTACAAGTTAGTAACTGGAGCAGACGCTTCCAACAGCTTCAACCTTGTATCTGCTGTCAATAAAGACATCGGAGGCGTAGGTTCGATTGCTACTGGAACTATTCCTCAGATCGCTGGTATCAGCATCTACAAATCCAACCACATTCCAAACAGTGACTTGACTGGTGTTTCTACTGGTGACGGTGCAGCTGACAACGATGTGTTTGGAGCAGGTAACGGATACAACGGTGACTTCAGCAGTACTCTCGGTATCGTTTCTCATTCCGCTGCTGTTGGAACAGTTAAACTGCTCGACTTGGCTACTGAATCTGAGTACCAAATCGAACGTCAAGGTACGCTTTTCGTTGCGAAGTATGCTATGGGTCACGGAGTTCTCCGTCCTGAGTGTGCTATCGAACTTCAGAAGTAACCACTCTCTCGGTGTTGGGAGGTCTGTGATTCGTTCCGCTCCCTTCTACCGAAACCTTTATTACAATGGCTCTTACAACTAAACTCGAAGCGGTAAACACAATGATTGCCGTTATAGGCGAAGCACCCGTTAACACGTTAGGAGGCACTGCTGTCCCGATTACCGTGGTTCAAGCAGAGAATGTGTTAGACGAAACGAGTAGAGCCGTACAGTCAGAAGGTTGGCACTTTAATACGGAGCACGAATATCCATTCACTCCCGATGCGACTAACAGTAAGATTACTTTACCTAGCAACGTGTTAACCATAGACTTAGACCCACAGATATATACAGACGTCGATCCTGTACAACGTGGTAATACTTTATACGACAGGAAGAATCACACAGACGTCTGGACAAAAGAGGTAAAAGCCTCTGTTACTTTTCAGTTAGACTTTACAGAGATACCTGAACAATTTAGAAACTACATCACTATTAAAGCTGCCCGTATATTCAGTAATCGTTTTCTTGGTAGTCGTGAGATCGAAGGATTTGCACTACGGGATGAAGTGGAAGCGAAAGCACGGGCTATTGATAGCGACTCCGAGAATGCAGACCGTACTATCTTTGATAACTACAGCGTAATGCGTGTGCTTGACAGGTAATGCCTCTGTTAGTAAATAGCGTACCTAACTTAGCCCAAGGTGTATCGCAGCAGCCTGACAATCTTAGGTATCCCGGTCAGTGCGACGAACAGATCAATGCTTGGGCTACTGTTGTTGAGGGACTAAAGAAACGTCCTAATACCAACTACGTAAAGAATTTAGACACAGACGGTACGGCTAATATATTCACACACTTTGTTAAACGGGACGAAACCAACCAGTATGCTATAGTCGTATCGTTAGGTAATGTATCGTTAGGTATTCCTGCTGGTGTTAGTGCTTACGACGTATCGTTAGGTACATCTATACCCGTCACCGTTACATCTATTGCTAACAGCTATCTTAGTCTTGGTACTTCTGTTACTGATCCGTTGAACGATCTGAGAGCGTTGACGGTAGCTGACTATACGTTTCTTGTTAATAAGAAGAGAGAAGTAAAAGTAGATACAAATACTGTTCTGTTATCAAAACACGTACAGGACGACGAAGGTAAATATAACGCTTTGGTGTTTGTTAAACTTGGAGATTACGAGAAGACTTACGACATTTACATAGACGGAGATGTCATACCGCACGGTGGTACGTCTACACAAAGTAATAAAACACCGCCTTCGGGGCATACTTATGAGAGTGGTAGTGCTAATTCTTCAGGGACACACGCAGATACTGAAGTCATAGCACAGGATTTAGAGACAATACTGAACGCTTACTTCGGTTCGGAAGGCATAGTTGGAGGAGCGTCGCTTACGGGAGGAAGTGGTTTTGAACCGAGTGGTAAGACAACCGTAAGAACAGGTTTAGGTCAAGGATCAAAGACTTATACAAAAGCTACATCCTATGAATATTTTATTGAACAGTTTGAAGAGGATACAGGTAATCCCGGTAATCCTGACTTAGCTCAAAAAATAGGTATAGGTGCTAAAGGTACTCTTATTATAGGGGCGAACGGTGCTGTTCAATCGTCGGTACTCACACATAAAGGAAGAGGGTACGACAATACGCAAACAGTACCGGGTACTTTTGATAAACCTTTTGTGCTTACGATTAAGAAAATAGAGGCTGATGCTACTAATCTTAGTGGAAAAACGAATCCAAACCGTAACTACCGCGTAGAAACTCAAGAAACTTTTTACACATCTTTTCCTTCTACTCCGGGTGTTACTATGCCCGATTTCTTGACTGGTCTTTCTATCCCCGGTGGTAGTAACTATGAAGTAGAGAGGGACGGTTCTGTTATTAAAATAACAGGCGACGAAGACTTTAGTATAAGAACAGAAGACGGACTAGGTAACCAAGGTTTAGGATTAGTATATAAAGAAGTTGGTAGCATTACTGACCTACCTGCGAAATGTTACAATAACTTTAGGGTGCGAGTAAGAGGAGATGCTGATATAGCACAAGATGATTACTACGTTCGTTTTCAAACAAAAGACAGGGAAGAGTTTGGTGAAGGTAGTTGGGTTGAAACAGTAGGATGGGACGATGGGTCTGAATCCGCTAAAGGAGCACGAGGTATTGATACAACTATCGACTTCACAACTATGCCGATTGTCCTTGTTGTTGATTCCTACGACGCGACTACAGGTAAGATAAATAGTTTTACACTACAAACACCAAACGAATACTCTAACATAGTAGTAAACAACGGAACGTATTATAACCTAGTAGAAGACCATATATCGAATGCTGATACTGAACCGGGTACAGGTGATGCTGTAGAATCGAGCGGAGTTTTTTATAGGTGTATTCAGGATCACACTTCAGCAGCTGCAAACGAACCGGGAACGGGTGTTGATTGGGTAGAGTATTGGACTGCTGATCCTAGTATAAGTTCTGCGTCCGCATGGTCTTCTGGTGTTTCATATGACGGTACATCATGGCTTGACTATTGGGTAACTACAACTGCTGTTAACTCTGCACAACCTTGGACTACGAATGTTCAATACTTTGAGCGACCTTTAGGATACGGTAGAAGGACGGCTGGTGACGGTTTTACTAATCCTTTTCCAACTTTTGTAGGATCAAGAATCAACGACGTCTTCTTCTTCAAGAACCGTTTAGGGTTTGTTAGTGATACATCTGTTATCTTTAGTGAAGCAGACAACTATTTTAACTTTTTCAGGACTACCGTACAGCAGCTGTTAGACAGTGCACCGATAGACGTCGGACTCAGTCACACCAAGGTAGCTATCCTACAACACGCTATACCGTTCCAAGAGAAGCTGATGCTGTTTAGTAAGCAGTCCCAGTTCGTGTTGCGTGGTGCTGATGTACTAAGTCCTAAGACGGTGGCTATCTCTCCTGTTACTGAGTACGATATATCAGACAGTGTAGAACCCGTAGCTCTTGGTAACTATATATACTTTACATTTAAACGTAACGACTTCGAGGGAATGTATGAATACTTTGTTGATAACAATACAGAACTGTTTGATGCAGAGGAAGTTACGCAACAAGTGCCTAAGTACATACCAAACAACGTACGCAAGATAGCAGGTAGTCAAGCAGAGAATACACTTGTTATTAGTGTTGATGATCCTAAAGACTCTGTTAATACACTGAAGACGTTGTACGTATATAAATACTTTTGGAGCAACAAGGAGAAGATACAAAGTGCTTGGATGAAGTTCACCTTTGATCGTGACGTTGTTGGTTTTGATTTCATAGACAGTAAGTTGTACATGATAACCAAGGACGACGAAGGGTTACACCTAGAGTTCTTGACATTGGAAGACGGACTGACGGACGGTGACTTAGGTTATTCGTTGTTGTTAGATAGTAGGTTAGATAGTGCAGATGGTGATTTAACAGTCAGCTACAGTGCTTCTACTAAGAAGTCTACTATTAGTGGACTACCTTACAATGCTACTAATTTAGAAGTGTACAGCAAGGTAGGACATAAGTACGACTTTACGGTTGACGAAACTGATCCGTTAAGGAGACAAGGCACGGTAACAGGTGATATAACATCCGTACCGTTCTTTGCTGGTGTGCCATACAATATGTTGTACAGGTTCTCTAACCAAGCGATAAAACAACCAACGGAACGAGGAGGACGTAGTGCTTCTGATTATACATTCCAAACGATCCGTAACGGTAGTATCAACTACGCAGACACTGGACACTTTGTTGTGGAAGTAACCCCTGAGTATCGGGACACCTATAAGTATGTGTTCAATCCTGACATCACGGGAGCTAATCTTTTATTAAACGAGTTCGAACCACAAGACGGTCACTTCAGATTTGCAGTACAAGGACAACCCGACAAGGTAACTATCGAAGTAAAGAGTGATAGTGCGTTACCTTGCAAGTTGTTAGCTGCTGAGTTTGAATCGATGGTTATACCAAGGAGTAAACGATATGGGTCTTAGGGTCGAGGAAGCTATGCCGGACATGGATGCGTTCGAATTGTACGACGACATGAGAGAAGAGGACATGATGGAATGTATCGGTCTAATGCACCACCCAAAGGACGCAGTTAACTTGTCGTTTGAAACAAGCAGTAAGTGTTATTCACTACGAGGTAACGATGGCTTGTATTGCAGCTTTGGTGTCACTCCTCACGAGAACGTTGGTGTTGTTTGGTTGTTAGGAACACGACGATTGGCCACCGCTAAGAAGTACTTTCTTAAACATTCAAAGCAGTGGGTAGACGAGATGATGATCGGTTTTGACTATTTAACAAACATCGTAATGGAGACTAACACGTTGAGTTACAGGTGGTTGCAGTGGTTGGGTGCAGAGTTTAGCGATTGCCAGTACGACGGGTATATGTCATTTATATTAGAGAGGAAGTAATTGATATGTGTAATCCAGCATTAATGGCTACAGCAATAGGCGTACAAGGAGGGTTGCAATTTGCAGCTCAACGTCAAGCGTACAAGATGCAAAAAACCATGCAAGCTAGAGCCTCTGAATTACAAAGACAACAGACTTTAAAACAATACACAGCCTCTAACTTAGCAGCACAACAACAACAAGAAGAGGCAGCGCGAAGAGCTGAATTAGCTGCTTTACAAAATAGTGCAGCAATGGCAACACAGACAGCAAGACGCTCTGAGCAAGTCGGAATAACAGAAGCAGACGAACAGGATTTATTGTCACAATATGGTAGGTTTAGAGAAGTAGCAGCTAGACAACAAGAACGAATTGATGTAGGTCGACAGTTGCAACAGGAAGAGATGGGCTTTGCGTACACTCAGAATATGGTTCGGATTAACAAACCGTTACAGAAACCTGATCCATTCCTTAGTGCTTTAGATACAGGAGTCAGGGCTGCTATGGCATACAAAACATTTTCAGAATAGTTATGGCTACGAAAGGAAGAGAACCCGTTACAGGCTTGCTAGGAGCAGTACAACAATTATCCCCTACTATTCCCACATCTTACGGAACTACTCCAGTACAAGTCCAAGAGTCAATATCTTGGCAGGAGACGGGTATAGGTAAGTTGTCACAAGCTTTAGGATTAACTGTACAAGGTCTTTCTGTCGCTAAAGATATAGGGGAGATACGTGAGCAGGAAGCTATAGAAGATTTAAACAAGTTAAATTTTGAGGATTTTCAAAAGAAGGTAAAAGAAAATAAAGAAAAGTATGGAACTGAGGTTAGGAAGAACAATTTACCATTTTTAGGAAACCCTTGGAATCAGGAAGCGGTAAGAGAGGCAGCAGGTGCAAGGTATCACGATGAGTATCAATCGAGGTTAAATGTTGAGCTACAAAAATCTAATTCCTTAGAAACGACACAATCTGTTATTGATCGTGTTTATAAAGGAATGGTGGAAGATTTTGAAATAACCGACCCTACAGTTAAGCAGGGATTTGATGTGTCTATTAGAGGTACAAATCAAAGAGCGAGCTTACAGTACGACACGATTAAAAACAAGCAAGCTAATCAAAATGTTCTGTTACACGGTGAGTCTGCCTTGTATAACGCATCTTCTAGTCCTGATACTTACGGTGAAATTGATGAATGGTGGGAGAAAAACCAAGCTACATTTAGACCCGCAGAATTAATTAAACTTATTGAGGATGTAGCTGTACGACACGCGAGTGGTGGAGATGAAGAAGCTGCTGATGATTGGTTAGAGTACGCTGCAAACTATTTACCAGTCGGGCAGCGAACTTTAGAAGATGGAGAAGCTGTAACAGATTTATTTGGAGCATATACCTCGGAAATTGCCGAGATAAGAGAGAGAGTTAAAAGTTTAGCTGACAAAGCCGAAAGTAAAGCTAAAATAGATGCTGCTGAGTTTTTAATAGATATAGCAGCTGAAGCAGGACAAGTGGAATACGCTTTATCTCAAGGAAACACTTACACGTTAGAAGATGGGACGGAGATAACATCACAAGAGCAATATACAGCAGTAGCTAACGAACGTGCAGCCGCTACACGAAACCCTTACGCACAAGCACAAATTTTTGATACATTAAATAAAGCATATACGGGTGCTCAATTAGTGACTCCCGAAGAAAACGGAATGGCTCTTTTCTCAGCAGAAAGGCAGATCGACGGTGGACTTCCTTCAATACTTAGAACCGAAGCTGACTCTTTATTAATCTCTCCCGATTATGCATTAGCAACAGAAAGTGTCGAAACAGAAGGATTCATATACAAACAACGTCCTGAATATAAAACTATAGCTGAATCCTTAATAAGGAAGTACACGAATAAAAGTTTAAAGAAATCCGAAGAACTCTCTAGTGGTAATTATATAGACGCAGACGGTAACGAAGTTAAAAACGCCAAGAGATCGCGACAACTAAAGGATTTCAGGCGTTTTAATGAAGTTATCAGTAATCAGTACACACGGGAACTACAAGACATACTTAACGTAAGAAAGTCCAAGGACGAAGCACGAACACAAATAAAGGCTATTCCAAAGAGTACTTCTTATATTGATCCTTCTGTTGCTTTAGCAGACGCTCCTTCGGATTATTACAACAGAACTACGTATTTCGATTTAGAGACAGCGATAAAAGAAGGAAACCGTAAGGAGGCAGAAAAGATAGCAAAAGACTTAGGAGAAGCTAAAAATAGATTTCTTCCCGCAGGTCGTAGAACCACTGCTATACAGGAAAGCCTGAGTAAAGTAAGAAACACAGCACTAAGTGATGCAGAAAAAAACAAAGCACGTAGAGAAGTGTTCCTTTACGCCATAGCTTCTAAAGGTGCTGATTTTTATAGTGTTAATAATATAAGGAAAGGAAGCGTAAACATTGAAGGCACTGAGGTTGGCATTGCGGATAAAGAGGCGTTACAAGAATTGTCAAAGATTTACCCAATGCTCAGTAAGGATCGTATAAGACGCTTAGGGTCGGGAGAAGATCAAGACGCTTCTGATGTTTACGATCTATTTAATGCTTTATACGGCACGTCAATTGAATATGATAACAATGCCGATCCTGATCCTTTAATTAAGGATTTTATAACACAACAAAAAGCACTTTACGAAAAAAGATGAAGTTTGAAGAATTTGAATTTAATCCTGTAGAGGACAAAGAACTAGGTGTTACTGATTATGTGTTGGATGCGTTTGCTGCTCCAGTACGAGGTTTAGAAGGGTTAGCTCACGGTGTTTATAACTTAGGTGATTTCCTCTCTTTTGATATGCTTCCTGATTGGGACGAACAACGTTTATTCGGAAGGTCAGAGACGTTACCCGGACAGTTGATAGAAAGTATTGCTCAGTTTGCTGTTCCATTTGGTGTAATTAGCAAGGGTATAAGTTTAGCAGGTAAAGCTACTAAAGCAGGTAAAATCGCAACAACTTTAACAAAAGGGAAAAAGACTGGTTATATATCTGATCTTAATACTAAAGGCTTCTTTACAGCTTCAATGGCTTCTGACTTTGTGGCATTTGACGGACAAGAACAAAGACTATCTAATCTTATACAACAATTTCCTGAACTACAGAATCCAGTAACTGAATATTTAGAGGCTAATCCTGACGACAACGAATTAGTAGGGCGTTTAAAGAATGTCATCGAAGGTGTATTACTAGAGGCGGGTATGGTAGGCGTTGCTAAACCTTTCTTAGCAGGTGTAAACGCTATTAAGAATAGAGCCACTGAACTCCAGAAGGGAGCTAATAAAGCAGACGCGACAACCACTGCAATGATGAAGTGGCAGGATGATACAAGAGATTTAGACGTTGCTGATCTGCCAGACTTTAGAGCCATCGACGACGAAGTCAGTTTAATACGTGATATTGAAATAGATAAAAAAGCAATAGCGGATGAACAAAAAGATTTAGATGAGATTCTAAAGAAAGAAGCTAAAGGTGAACCTATTGATGAATGGATGAAAGGTTTACGACAAGATCGTGTTAAAAAGTTTACTGATGATTTAAAACGTAACGAAGAAAAGCTTGATAGATTAAAAGCTAGAAAGTCTTTTGAGGAGCAGCCTGAATTACAGGAAAAGCTAGAAGACTTGGATGTAGATATACAGACTTGGGACTTAGAGGAAGTATTGGAAGATCGTATACCTCCCTTCAAAAGCTACGATCAAGCAGGACGTTTAGACTTACAACCTAGAGGTGTTGAAAACATAAAGGACGCTTGGTCTAAATTAGAAACGTTTAAAAAAGCCGACCGTACTGATATAGAAGACATACGTAAATTTATGACGGTCATGGGTGAGCGACTGTTTGAGGATGTGGCTAAACCATCTTTTGCTAATGATATACCGGGCGATGGTCGCTATGTATTTGGAAGTAATCTTTTAAAGATAAGGCAGTCTGCTATCGACGAAGGACGGATAAAAAGAACAGCTATACACGAATTGTGGCACAGTCTTAGTCGTTATCTTCCTGAAGAAGACCTAACAAAACTTACTAAAGAGTTCCAAAGAGAACGTGATAATTATATAAAAAGTTTTGGTATTGAATTTGAAGAAGGAGTTGATCCATCTAGTTTGTTGAAAAGAGAACTGCCTGACGAACTACGTAAATTCTTAGAGGCAAAGCCCGGTGGTTTTAATAGCAGGAATTATCGTTTTAAAGACATCGACGAATACTTTGCTGAAGAGATGACTGACGCTTGGTTTAAAAAATCAGACGAACTAGAAGCTGCTCCTAAAACAAGACTACAAAAGATAGCACATGAAGTAGCGATGTTCTTCAAGGATATGTTTATATCTTTAAAGTCTAAACTTGGAATCGACCAAAGACAGAAGATATTCAATGACTTTTTACAACAAAGGAACGTAACAATTCAAAGACAAAGCTCATTAAGACCTGATGGTATGTTCGCAGAATTACCTGAGTTCAAACCTAGCGGTGATGTTGTTGATAGATTGTTAAGTAAAATAGATGTATCAAAACTAACTGTAGGAGGAAGACGGGCTTTAACAGGTTTAGCTCGTTCAATTTCAGAACTTCCTGACGGTATGTATATCGACGATTTAACAGAGTTAATGGATGCTTTGACGGATAAAATACTAAAAAGCGATCCTAAACAGTTAGAGACAATGACCGAAGATGTCCTTAATGAAGGCGTTGTAAATGAATTTGCTGACGCTTTTGGTAGTGATGGTCAGATGGTAAATGGTTTATTAAGACAATCAGAAAAAGATAGAACTACATTATTTCGTGTTGCTTCCAGAATGAAGGCTCTTGAAACATTGCTTACAGAAAACGGAGCGGAAATAATAAGAACAGCTGAAAAGTTTAAAGCTGATGGAAAGAAAATGCCAGTAGAGGAAGCTGAGACTTTAGAGGCACGATTGAGAGGTTTATTGGAGCAACAACTACACATACAAGCTAACGCTTCAGGACTAGCCAGTGGTTTTGGTAGAGGTTTAAAATCGAGGCAGATGGGTGTCCGCATGGGATTAAGTCCTAATGAGATAGCTAATCAGAAACTACGTCAGGAATACCTGAATAAACGTGGGTCTATGACTATTGATGAGATTGTGGAAAACATTTTGTTAGCTAAACATAAAGCCAAGGACGATGTTTGGAATGCTATGATTAACCTCAATAAAATCAATCGAGGCACAGAAGGCGGTAAGCTGACAAAAATGGTGGAGGAGTACTACAAAAACTCTTTAATGTGGGGACCACGTACTTTAACCATCAATGCTATGGGTACAGGTTTATCGGCAATGATCAAACAGTTTGAGAGAAATATCGGAGGCTTTTTATCAGGCAACCCTAACCAAAGAAGAGCTGCTATTCATTCTTGGAGCACTACATCAGAAATGAGCGACCTGTTACGTTTTATGTTAAAAGCGTGGAAGTCAGGCGACCATTATATAGGCGACGCTCGGTCTGCTTTTGCTGAACAATCAGCTGGAAGTGTGGGTTCGATCACTGCACGTAATGTTGAAGAGGTGATGGGGAAACAAATTGAAAGTGATTCCGTTAAAGGTTTTATAGACTTCATGGGTAACTTAATTAGGTTCCCGAATCGGTTTAATACCTCAGTCGATCAGATGTATAAGTTTTATGAGTATAGATCGAGGGCTAAGTCACAGTTAATAAATAAAGCAATAAACGAATTAGGAATTACCGACCCCGAAGAATTAAGTACCTATGTTACTGACAGTCTTAATGCGCTAGTGACCCGCTCAAACAGAAACTTCAGTGAGGCTAATTTAATTAAAGAAGCTAACGAGGCTTTTAAAAATGAAAAATTCAATACACCTGCTGACAGAGAAAAAGCAATTTATGATTATGTTGAACAGGTTAGATCAGAGAAGCTGGAGGTAGCACGACGTAGTGGTTTAATTGAAGAAGGTTTAGATGACTACAACGCTTTAGATGCACTGACTCGCGACTGGATTGACCCAAGTGTTAAAAGTGCGGAAGAAGTTACTTTCTCAGGCGAACTTGGTAAAGTTGGTCAAAAAGTGCAAGACCTTGTTTCAGCTGCTGGGCCTGTGGGCTTTATTGTAGCTCCGTTTGTGCGTACTCCAACTAACATATTAAAGTTTGCATTTAGTCGTGTGGGTAACCCTGCTGTTATAGGTGCTAATATGTTAAAGTACGGTGTAAGTAAAGAGTACAGAAAGAGAGTCGATGACTTATGGCAAAAAGGTTTACCTGCTACTGAAAATGCAAGACTTAGTTTTATTGAGCAGTTAAAAGCTGTGAAACCTGATGGTACTCCTGATTATCTAAAAAGAGCAGAAGCTAGAGGTAAGATGGCTACAGGAGTGATAATGAACACAGCTTTATTGACCAGTGTTTTTGCTCTTAAAGACCGTATCAACGGAGGAGGACCGAAAGATTATAAACAGCGTCAAGCTTGGCAAGCTGCTGGTAATATGCCGTACAGTATTAAAGTAGGCGACAAGTGGGTTAGTTACCAACGACTTGATCCTATAGCCTCAATGGTTGGTATATACGCAGATATGGTTGACCTAATGGAAGATAATAAACTAGCTAGTATAAGCACAGATAACTTAGGCCGTGTGTTTGCGGCTGCGGGAATTACATTAGCTAGAAATGCTACAAATAAATCATATCTTGCTGGTGTTGATAAGTTTATGGACTTTGTTTTTAATCCTGAAGCTACGACTGCTACAAAATATGCAGGTAATGTTGCTGCGGGTTTTATACCTAACATATTCAACCAAGGCCAATCAATTGCGGGTGATATGGAGATGAAAGAGACAAGAGGTTTTTGGGATATGTTACAAAAAAGAATACCCGGTGTAGCTGAAGCTTTGGATGTAAAAAGAAACATATTAGGTGAACCTGTTGTTCAGGAATACTTTGAAGGTGTAGCGGGTATTATTAATCCTTTAAATCCTATTATGTGGGGAGGTAAAGCTAACGATGAAGTTTTGTTTGAAATTGCAAGAGTAGGTCACGGTTTTACAACACCAAGTACTAAGCTTGATGGATTGATTGAGCTAACTGAATACGAGCAAAGTAACGGCAGATCGGCACACGACAGATGGATGGAGTTACATTCACAAGTTAGAATTAACGGTATGACATTGCGTCAGGCTCTTGCTAAACTTATAAAAAATAAACAATATCAAGCATTAGATGATAAATCTTTTTCAGGGTTACCAAGTCCTAGAGTTAAATACTTAGGTAGAATAATAAATAGATATAGAGCTAAAGCTAAACAAGAAATGTTAAATGAGTTTCCTGAAATTAAACAATTACAACGAGAAGTTAAAATATCTAAGAAAGCAGGAAGAACAGAAGATGTGCTTGAACTCCTCGCTCAATAAGTAATAATATAATATCATGTCAACACCACCTACCTACAACGATTATACAGGAGACGGTAGCAATACTTTCTTTCCCATCAACTTTGAATACTTAGAAGATGAACACGTAACGGTTGCTGTGGACGGTGTTAATACTTCTGCTTTTACCATTAATACAGACCAGCCTACCAAACGAGTGGAGATGACAACCGCTCCCGGTAACGGTGCTAATGTACGGGTAAGAAGAAAGAGTCAACGTGACACAGACCTTGTAGACTTTGAGAACGGATCAGTCTTAACGGAATCAGAACTGGATCGAGCGTATCGTCACAATCGTTATCTGCACCAAGAGATAGGTGAACTAAACGATGCGTCGTTACAGAAAGCTGAAGGTAGTACAGCGTGGGATGCAAAGGGTGAACGTATTGTAAATGTAGGTATTCCCAGTGGGGCCAGCGACGCTACAACCAAAAGCTATGTTGACAGTGCTATATCTGCAATAAACCAAGATACAGGTAACCCTCCCAATTTCAGTAAGTTTACAGGGGATGGGGTTGAAACAGACTTTACACTGACATTTAGTAGTAATGTTACCACGTCTGCTGCTTTTCTAGTTACAATAGACGGAGGGGTAATCGATCCTGACGACTATACAATCGTAGGTTTAAGTAACGAAATACGTTTTGATTCTCCTCCCGCTAATACTAAAGAGATACTTGTTATTGAGAGAGGATATAAAACAGCTATAACGGATGTACCTACTGATTTTGATTACGGTAGTATAGTAGGTGATCCAGTAACCGCATCTTACAGCTACGGAGGAATTGCATAAATGAGTATTGAAGTACAACTACGAAGAGGGACGGCTGCTGAAAATGCTGCTTTTACAGGGCAAGAGGGAGAGCTAGTATATACAACCGATACCAAGGACTTGTTTGTACACGACGGTTCTACTGCTGGTGGTACTCCGGTTGGATCGTTAGCGTCGATAGCTGATGACTCCGTTACGTTTGCTAAGATAGAAGAGATACCAGCCAATACAATACTTGGTAACAATACAGGCAGTTCTTCGGATATACTAGAGTTAAGCGTAGCACAGACTCAGGCGTTGTTAAACGTAGCTGACGGTGCTACTGCTAACGATAGTGATGCTAACCTGAAGAATAGAGCGAATCACACAGGTACACAGACTGCTAGTACGATAAGTGACTTTAATACCGCTGCTTCCGCTGCTGCTCCTGTACAGACTTCCGATCTAGCTGACTTTGAAACTACTACTCAGTTAAACACAAGAGACACAAACAATAGAAGTAGAGCTAACCACACGGGTACACAGACTGCCAGTACTATCTCAGACTTCGACACGGAAGTAGCTAACAACAGTGCGGTAGCTTTAAATACAGCTAAGGTAGGACTTACCAACGGATCAGTAGACTCTGACAAATTATCAACAACATTAGACTTTGGATCAATCGCGTAACCACATATAATCATGGCAAACATAGAAGTAAAACTTAGAAGAGGAACCACATCACAACACGCTGGCTTTGCTGGTGCTGAAGGAGAAGTAACAGTAGATACCGATAAAGATACACTTATAGTACATACTGGTGGTGCTGCCGGGTCTGGTGTAGAGTTACGTAGAAAAGACGATACGATTGCTGGTAGTGAGATAGATAACGATGCTGTTGGTACAGCTCAGATAGCTGCTAATGCTGTTACAAGTACTGAGATAGCTGCTAATGCTGTTACAAGTACTGAGATAGCTGCTAATGCTGTTACAAGTACTGAGATAGCTGCTGATGCTGTTACTCCTGCTAAATTAGACGACACACAGACTTACACAGTAAATGGTTTATCATCGACTAGCAATATAGCTATAACACGGGCAGCAGAAGGACCGGGATTACGATTAACTTACGATGCAGCTACAGACGAGGTAAGAGATATTTTTGTAGATTCTAATGGTGCTTTTCAGTTTACTAATGTTAGCGGTGGAGGCACTACAGGCACATTAATGACATTGAATGATGATGGTGTGTTAAACATACCCCTTTGTCCAACCTTTGCTGACAACAGTGCTGCTGTTACTGGTGGGTTAGCTACAAACGACGTTTATAAAACTTCCACAGGAGAACTTAGGATAGTAGTGTAATCGGATGACTGAATCTGTCTCACACTTTCTCGACTCTGCCCTTGCCATCGTTCTTGGTGTTATCGGGTGGATGATTAAAAAACTAACAGATCGATTGGAGAATGATGAGAGACGTTTGACAAAGATTGAAGTAGAACTGGCTGCACAACGTGAACGAGACACCGCTGTTGAGAACCGTATGACGGGTCTTGAGAGTAGTGTTAAAGAGATCAGCCATAAACTAGACCGCATGATGGAGATGTTAATGAAACGATGAAACAAGGACTATACGCAAACATGAACAGACGTAAACGCTTAGGCATCAGCCGTAAGAAAAGCGAGTCTACTGTATCACCTAAAGCTTACGCTAACATGAAGCGTGGGTTTCCGAAGAAGGGTAACTAATTATGCCGTACACGCCTAAACAAAAACGACTAGCTGCTATGGCTGGGGATCGTAAAAAGATAACACAAGCTGACATCATAACGTTAAAGCGTCGTAAGGGTATGGCTATCAAAAGGAAGTAATGAGGTCTGCCTCTGTATCTTTAAGAGCTTCGGATAAGTCTGCTAAAGGTGGTCTTAGTGAGTCAGGTAGGGAACGAATAAATAAACTTACTGGGTCTAACTTAAAAGCTCCAGTAACAGAAAGTAATCCAACAGGTGCTAGGAAGAAACGACAGGATAATTTTTGTAGAAGATTTAGGGCTATGCGGGGACCAATGAAAGACAGTAAAGGCAGACCTACCCGTAAAGCGTTAGCGTTAAGAAGGTGGAAGTGTTAATATGAAAGATCACGTAGAAGGAGCTAAACTAGCAGACCAAGTAACAAAGTCTCTAAGCAAGAATATAAAGTTCTATGACGCAATGGATGAACCTGTACCTCCGGCTCTATACAATGCTGCTACTAACTGGTTAAAATGGAATCAGGTAAGTGTTGACTCCCGTAACGGTACTCCTATGGATAGTTTAGCTAACGATTTTAAAACTTTGCCTTTCAGTGAACAACAAGACGAAACACCAAGAGATACCACCGCCTCTGCGGGACTTTAGAAACTTTCTGTACTTAGTATGGAAACATCTTAACTTACCAGACCCGACAGAATTACAGTACGATATTGCTGACTATATGCAGCACGGCCCTAAGCGGTCAACCATCATGGCGTTTCGTGGCGTTGGTAAGAGCTGGATTTGTAGTGCGTATGTAGTACATCAGTTACTACTAGACCCAACAAAGAACGTACTCGTTGTATCCGCTTCTAAGAATCGTGCTGATGACTTCTCCACGTTTACGTTAAAGATCATACACGATATACCCATCCTTAAACAACTGAAACCAACAGAGAACCAACGGTTCAGTAAGATAGCTTTCGATGTAGGACCAGCTCCTGCGTCACACGCCCCGTCCGTTAAGTCCCTTGGTATATCGTCCCAGTTAACAGGGTCTCGTGCTGATATAATCGTAGCGGACGACGTGGAAGTCCCTAACAACTCCGCTACCCAAGGTATGCGGGATAAACTAGATGAACAAGTAAAAGAGTTTGAAGCGATCCTTAAACCCCTCGATTCGTCCCGTGTGTTATTCCTTGGTACTCCTCAGTGTGAAGATAGTATCTATAACAAACTACGAGAAAGAGGCTACAACGCCCGTATATGGCCTTCGGAGTATCCGGATGAGTCAGAAGTCATATCAAACTACGGAGGCGATCTAGCACCCCTTATAGCGGATAATATAGACGAAACAACAACAAGTACCACTACAGAACCTCTACGGTTTACTGATATGGACCTAGAGGAACGTAAGATGTCCTACGGTCGTACCGGGTATGCGTTGCAGTTCATGCTGAATCCTAAGCTGTCGGATGCTGACAGATACCCACTGAAGATTAACGATCTGATCATTATGGACGTAGACGTGGATACAGCTCCTGAAAAAGTCCTGTGGTCGTCTGATCCAGACCAAGCGGATAGAACACTACCTAACGTAGGTCTCAGTGGGGATCGGTATAAACGTCCAGCTAAGACTATCGGGGATAACATACCCTATACAGGCTCTGTACTGTCCATTGACCCGTCTGGTCGTGGTAAAGATGAAACAGGATACGCTGTCGTCAAGATGCTTAACGGTCAACTGTTTGTACCCGATGCTGGTGGTATCCGTGGTGGTTATGACGAGGTAACACTAAAACGTCTCGTCTCTATAGCCAAGGATAACAAAGTTAACAAAGTAGTTATAGAGTCTAACTTTGGTGACGGTATGTTTATGGAACTGATTAAACCGTTGTTTCGTACTGCGTACCCGATAACAATAGAAGAAGTAAGACATAACAAACAAAAAGAATTACGTATTGTTGATGTTATGGAACCTGTACTCAACTCTCATCGTCTTATTGTTGATCCTAGTGTTATTAATAACGACTATAAGAGTGCTCTTAGTTACCCTATAGAACAACAAACTAGGTACATGCTAATGTATCAACTATCACGAATAACACGTGATAAAGGTTCTCTTGTACACGATGACCGTCTTGACGCTTTATCAATAGCGATTGGTTACTGGGTGCAGCAGATGGCTGCTGACGTTAACCAAAACATGATTGATAGAAAACAAGAACTGTTAGATCAAGAGTTAACAAACTTTACTGATAGCTTTTATAAACGTAAACGTTCTAAAGCGTTCCTTTGGAGCTAACATAAAGCTTTCCCTATCTATCTCTCTATAACTGTGTTTTTGTAGTTAGTACAGATACAGGATTATTTATAATCACACCTATCCTTAAATACTGTTAAAACAAGATGACGACTATAGGATAAAAGCGTGTCAAGTCTTTGAGGAGCTTTTACAATAACAGTTTATAACGACGACGTTTTAAAGTGTCCGTTGTTGTGGTCGTCTCGTCTAAAGAAGCTATTACTATTGATGTTATCGTTTAAAACAGACAGCTGTTGCAGGCACTCTCACTAAAGCCGTGAGGGGCTAGTATAACAACATACAGCCTATACAGGTTGGGTGTCAATAGTAGAGTTGTAAGTCGTTGTTAGTAAGTGCTTTATGAACCGTGACAAAACGACGCTTGAAGATTGTAACAATATATCGTACACTTTTAGCATCATGATTACAGCAACGACAACACTACGTTAACGTCTTATGGATATGCACCATCAAGTCGATTCTTTTATGTTTGATCTGGACAATTTAATACGACGATACCAGCAGGAATACGACCTGTCAGACCAAGCATTAGTGGGAGCGTTGGAGTTCGCCAAGCTCACTGTTCTAACGGATTCCAGCATACTTTTCAGCCCGGAAGACATAGACGAAGACGACGGTATCAGTCCGCACTTTTAAGAATTTGGTGAAAAAATCTGAGCGGCTTATATACGCTATGTACGCGTTCGTTTACCCCGTGGGTGGTAGGCGTTTTTTCTACTGGGAGGGGCATAGCTCTAAAAGTTGTTTCATAAGTCGTTGATTATCAACAGCGTTCGCACAAGATCCATTATGTCTAATTTACACGAGTAAAGCACGCAAGTAGCTGATTGTTAATGACTTATGAGACGAGCCAATCGGTAGTGTTGCCATTTGTTTTGCTTATTGCAAGTTAGTTGCGTTAAGGCTGTTTCATATCGTTTCATCATGATGCGTTGATGCGTTTGTTTCTGTATTTTTATCGCTTTCCGTCGTCGTCTCTTTTCCAAATATGGAAGTAGCTTGCCAAATATGGAAGTCATTAGTCGATCTGATAGTTGATAAGACTTGCTAATAGCTGTCATTAGAAAAGCAGCAAAGTAATGCAAATTGATATTTTTTCTATTGACACACTTTTCCTCTACCTACTATAGGGTACTTGCCGACTGGGCGTTAAACAGACAAACACACAACTCAAATCAAAACCAATAATACTTATGAAAAATCCGATCAAATATATCTTATACACTGCTAAAGTAGAGGGAGACATTTACCTCAGCGAATCAACAATTCGAGCAATTCAAGTTGCAATCAATTTACGTTTGTTAGTTGCCGATAAAATCGATTCAACAGGCAAAGCTATTCGCTTTAAATTGACTGGCAAAGGATACGAATTGCAAGAAAAGCTTGAAAAGAAGGAAAGGGAAGAAATTGAAAGAAGAGAGGCTGAACAATACGCCTTTTTAG
>Ga0208162_1000690_pt1 | contig 18717 bp, 19 predicted proteins | sample CB_VirMetaG_4_FD_184539 | JGI IMG/M metagenome (GOLD analysis project Ga0208162, IMG submission 184539) | Freshwater to marine saline gradient viral communities from Chesapeake Bay - CB_1508_1M Viral MetaG (SPAdes) (version 4) | ecosystem: Environmental > Aquatic > Marine > Coastal | place: USA... | reverse complement strand
CGCCTGTAGCTTTGGCTGGCGTGGTGCGTACAGACCAAGACGAGGTTGGCGTTGCGTGGATGGTGACAACCGATTGGGTTTACGACCACGCCACAACATTTCTGCGCCGCAGTGGTGACGTGCTTGAGCAAATGTACGAACACGGCGATTGGCTTACCTTCGTCAACCTAGTGCACACAAGCAATCAGCTTCACGAACGTTGGCTGACGTGGCTTGGCGCACAGTGGCACCCTAAGATTCAAAAGTGGAACGGCGCTTACTTCAAGGCCTTCTACCTGCACCGCGAGGATTTACGGCATGTGCACCGCAGTAGCTAGTTTTATCGGCCCGGTGGCTAACTTGGCGATGGCTGGGCAACAAGCCCGTCTCGCTGGGCAACAGCGTGCGCTGGCTGACAAGCAAGCAAGCGTTGAGCGCCAAATGCTGCTTGAGCAATACGCTGCGCAGCAACGGCAATACGAAACCAACAAGAAGTTGGCTCTTGATAGCTTCGCGCTACAGCAAGAACAGATTGACGAACAAACAGTAGAGAACGTCAAAGAGGTACAGCGCCAAGCGTTTGACCAGTTAGTTGCAGCACGTAACGTGCGCGGCACAACGCAAGCAACAAACGCCACTCTTGGTAGGTCAGGTGTTTCTGTGCAAGACACAATTGCTGCAATCAACGCAGAGAGCGGACGCAACGAAAACCGTTTGGCGAACCGGGCAAAGGCTATGCGGCGCTACGGCCAAGCACTCAAAGAGCAAGCGCGTGACGAGACCACTGCGCGTATTGCTAGCGTCTTGGAGCCGCGTATGTCGCCAGCACAAATCCAAGCGATTGAGGTTCGCAGACAAGCCGCTTACATCGGGGCGCAGCAGACGCAGCTACAGGCATTCGGTACGGCAATCGGCGCAGTAACCGGGTTCACCAACGCGTTTACAAACATCCAAAGCTTGCAGTCGCAGCGCAGCACTATGCAGCAAAGTAGCGCCATGACCATGCAGGGCTTGAACAACCAGATGCAGTACAATCAAGCAAACGCCGCGCTAGGTACGGCCATGACAAACGTGGCAGCGCGCAACCTTCTTAACTTCAATCCATACGGGCGGTAACAATGGTTGAATTTATCTCTCCAATCAATCCTGGTGCAGCACCCGTTGCACGGCGTGATAGCTACTTCCGCCCATTGCTTGACGACCGTGAAGCCAGCGCATTGGGTGAGCTTGCGCAGGCATACGGGCAACTGCGGCGCGCAACAGGTTCGTTAGCGGATAGCTACGGAGCGCTGGGCCAGCGGTTCAATCAGCTTAGCGGCGCGATTATGGAGAACCAGCGCGAGCAACTGCGTGGCGAACAGCGCCAGAAAGACTTGCAGATTCAACAGAAGCGCTTGGACTTACAGGAACAGCGTAACGCATTCGCTTTGCAAGCTGACAAGGAGCGCTTGCAGCTAGCCGTTCTGCGTGAGCAAGACGCGGACATTCGCGACCAGCTTACCGCTGCCGAAGAATTCAGCATTATGAACGCGCAAGGAAACAACGCTGCGTTTGCCCTGGGCGAAAGTGTGATGGCTGGCTTGGGTGCGTTCCCAACGGTCAGCAACGATATGTCGCAAGGCGGCGTTACCGTGCACAACACGGACATTGCGCCTGACCTTTACAATGCGATTGAGCAAGCAGGACGCACTAGCGGTGTGAACTACACCGTGACCCCAGCGGCAACACCAGGCAGTACGCAATACGCTGCGCTGGGGGAGCAAGTTGGCGTCAACACCCCAGCAAACCTTGAGCTTAATAACCCTGGCTTTATCAACTGGATTGCCGACGCGCCCGAAAGCGTGAAGCAAAAAGCCTACGACGTGTTTGGTGCGGACATTGTGTCTAACGGCACGGACCTGCTGAACTTAGACAAAGTGCAACGTGCCGTGCCTGCTTTCAAAAGCATGGAAGATGGCGTGCGCTATATGGGCTTCTGGGCGCAGTATCGTGGCGTCAGCGAAGGCTCCGTTGACCAAGCAGTGCGCCAGTGGTTTGGACTGAACCTCACTGGACCTGTTGAAGACACAAAGTTTGACGACGAAGAAAGCCGCCAAGCCACACTGCAAGCTTACAGGGACCGTCTAAGCATCATGCGCGACTTTGGCTTGGATGCAGACGCAGTGTTGTCTGACCCGGCGGCAAAGGCTGCATTTGTGCAAGGCACCATGCGCGCTGAAATCAGTGGGTACAACACAGACAAAATCTTTGAAGCCTTGCCCAACATGCCTTGGGGTCAACTGTTCAGCGAAGGACAAGCGGCTTTTAAAACAGGCAAGCTTGTTCGCAATACCGCAGGGTCCGCTGAGATTTTTGCAGGTAGTCGTGAGGCGTACGACCTTAAGCCTAACCAAATGCGGATTAGCTTGGACTTCAACAGCACGCCGGGAGCAAGTGGCGCGCTTGTTGTCATTCCCCCCAGCGCTACGCCGCAGCAGACAAAGCAAGCCAAGGCGTACGTGGACGGTGTGCAGAAACTTTTTCAAGAGTTTGGTTACGAAGGTTACACGCTGAGCCAAGGCAACGGCATCCAAGTCAGCGGCGGTGGCAACCGTGGGCTTAGCAACACGATTCACACTGAGCCGTTCTTTGCCGAAGACCCGATGGCCGTGCAAATCTTTATGCTGCCCGAGTTCCAAAAGCGGTACGCAAACCTGCTGATGCGCACGCTCGGTGCAATCGACGGGGCGGTAATCATGGCTCCGCACGAGGAAGGGCGCGAAGGTGCAGTGATGAACGTAGATGGTAACATCATCACGGAACGGCAGTTTGCGTTGGATACACTTATCCCTAACCTGCAAGCAATGCGGCAAGAGGGGCTACCAGGGAACAAGATTAACATTGCCGCAGACGACGGTGCGCGCCCGTTGGCAATGGACGGTTCTGACCCTAGTGGAAACGTGGCTGTGCAAGCGCTGGAAGGTTACGGCGTGGCAGTGAACGGCGGCGAGAGCGGAGACGCTATGACCGTTGGCTTCACAGATGACGCGGTTGCCGCAGCGCTTCAGACACAGCTAGGCGCTGACTACGCTGAGTGGTTTGCGGAGGACGGTTCAGCAAGCGCAGCGGTGGACGCAGTGCAAGCCGCAGGCGCACAGCTTCGCGCTGAGTTGAACATGTATCGCAACATCATCGAGAGCAACACGGGCGGCAAGATTGACGAACAATCGTTCCGTAACCTGCCCCACGTGCAGCGCGCCTACCAACGGTTTTACAAAGCGTTCGACAACGTGCAGTCCAGCATGCTCAACGCAGCGTTCCAAGACGCCAAAAACGAAATCAAGCTTAACTACGAGTACGCTGAACAAACTAAAATCATTCCGTTTATCGAAGACTTAAGCGGCAGCGAAATGAACCAACTGATTGCTAGACACGGCGAGCCAGTGGAAGTGTTCAAAGCGTTAATATCTAGCGAAAGCGGTTTAAGCATTGAAGAGATTGAAACGCATTTAGAAAACGGTGATCTCGCAAAACTGAAAGCGTGGGGTACGTTCACAGAAAAGCTTAGAGCTACTGCAAGAGAAAATAGTGACAATTACGCTATCAACGCAGTGCAAGTGGAAGTGCAAAGCGCGGACAAACGAGGTGAGACAAAAGCTGAGGCACTGTTGCGGCAACGGCCAATCGACATCAAAAAGTTTACATTAGATTTGCTTGGCGACTTGGAGTCTTACAGCGCGCTTTCAGAATCTACTGAGCTTAATGGTGCTCAACTAAATGATTTCACGCAGAAGCTAGGCACTTTGCAAGAAATAATGAGTAGCAAAGCCGTTACCGATTTGTTTGGCAAAATTCAGACGGGCAACGGGGGTAACACCTTGTTCCAAGATGCAGCAGACGTTCTAGAAACTGTAGGCGACTATCAAGAAAAAGCACTTAAGGAAACTTTTAACGCGGAACGTTTTACACAAGCTGTGACAGCCAACGGACCACTAGCGCCGTACGAAGTGTTAAGACAGGGAGAAGACGGGAAGCTTCGCACTGTCTTTAAAACCGAATTGTCTGCGGAAAAAGCGGCACGCAATCAGCTTTTGAATGAGCAAGCAAACGCAGCGTTAGCAAAAGAAGACGCCGGAATGTTGCGTGGTGTATTCGAACAAGCGCAATCGTGGGGCATGCCAGGATACGGTGCGACACTGCTAGATCAGCTTAACATCGAACCGGATGAACTTGGGCGCATGGACATGGGCCAGTTTAACCTGATCGTAGAATCTGCGCTTAGCGCAAACGTTGACATTGTTGAGACGTTCCAAGGCGACCCGTTGGCTGCACTTGCCGCGATGCGGGTACAGCAAGAGGGTGGTACTTTTGCAGACGCCGCGCTCGCAATCGACTCCATAGTGCAGAACAACATTGGGCAAGATACTTTGCAGTTCATCACGGACTTGCAGATTGGTGGCGTAGAGCCGCAGCTTGCCGACGTAGTGCGGCTGGAAGTTGTTACGCAAGCCGCAGAGCTTGGGCTGTTTGGGCGCAGCGCAGAAACACAGCAGAAAATCGCTAAGCTAACAAACGACGCGATGAACAAGACGCTTAAAACCAAGAGCATTTACATCGCAGACTCAAGCGGCGTGCTGTTCGACAACTTGTTTACTGACGTTTCTGCCCGGTGGGTGAACAAAGACCGCAACATGCTTTCACCAGTCGGTGACGCGCTATCAGGCATCAACGAACGCGTTTTTGGAACGCAAGATGTTTACGAAAAGAACGTGGCGCGCATTGTAGCTGGCGTTTTTGTTGAGAACTTTCGCGGACCACTAGAGGAAGCAGGGCGCAAAGACGCGATGAATGGCATTCTGGACAGCCTAGTTATTGGCGATCAGTCTGCCTACATCGCTGAGTCGCCTAAAAGCTTCATTGCACGCAACGTTTTAGTTGAAGGCAAGGAAGGTGTACCCGGAATTCAAGGGTTTGCACACTTTGACTTAGAGGACGCTGGCAGCACACGCGTGACCATTATAGAAGAAGACGGAACCAGTGCGCCTGCGTACTTGTTAAACACCACTAAAAGCTTCGTCAGAGAATACACGCAGCGGTTGCAGGCTACTGTGCAGCTAGCGGACGGGCGTGACTTTGTTGTGGACTTGGACCCAAAAGACTTGCATCCATTTCTGGGCGCGCAAAGCGTCGTAAGCTTGACGGGTTCTAACATTCTCAACAGTGAGCTTACGCAGACGCGGCGGATTGGCATGGAAAGCTCAATCGACACCGGGTCCATGATTGCCTACACGGTTCCCGAACAAGTCCTGCTTGACGCCTTGCCTGACGAAGCAACAGGCGAAATCAGCACAATCGACTTTTCGTATCAGTACGCAATGGGCAGTGAGACCGCAGCGTTTGCTGTGTCGCGTGCGTTGATTGACGAAGCAATTCACAACACGCAAACGCAAAGGGTTAGCCAATGACGTGGGTTAGTCAGTACGGGTACAAAGACCAGACCAACGAACAGGGCTTCGTAGGCGGATTTACTAGGTCTATGCAGTACGGCACCACGGCAAACGTCGTGCGCGCCTTGAACCTTAATCACGCACGCGAGCAAAACTTTACGCAGCGCTTGATTGCTCAGCGTGCTAACCCTTTTGCACAGCCAGCCGAAGAAACAGACGAACTGTACAACTTAGCGGCAAGCGTAGCGCGTGACCTTAAGCTAAGCCCAACGCAATTCAATGAGTTGCGCAGGGATACGCGGTTCCTTGCTAACGGGAAGTACGCCACGTTTGAGCAAGACGTGCGGGACCAAGGCGCGTACATTGCGAAGCGCGACAAGACAATGGAAGGGGTTGGCGTTGGTGCTTCACTTGTCGCTGGTTTGCTGGACCCCGTTGACTTGGGCGTAGCCGTTGCAACAGGTGGCACGGTAGGCGCATTGTCGAAAGGTGCGCGGCTCGCAAACTCTACGTCTTTTATAGGGCGGAAGCCATTTACGGCAGGCTTTGGTGCTGAAGCTGCTGTAGAGCTTGGCATGCAGCCAGGTCGCAGTGCGCTGAGCGGTCAGAACGAAATGGACGTGGCAAGCATTGTGGCAACCGGGTTGTTTGGCGGCGTGGGTAGCAGCATGATTGCAGCTTCTACGAGCAAGCAACTGCGCAACCTTGAGGCAGTCGCAGCGCTTAACTCAACTGAGCGTTCTGTTGTGCGCCTTGTTAACAGCGCAAGCGCAGGAGATGCGGCAACGCAACCTGTCCGCGTCTTCGGCCAAGACACTTTCTTAGGCAACGCTTACGAGTGGCTTAGCCCCCGGCGCAGCGCGCAGATGAGCAAGCTTGGTGAGGTCAGTGAGACTGCCCGGTTGCTTGGCGGCATTCTGCAAGAAACTGACGGCGGAGTTATTCGTGCGGGTGCACCTGAGTTTGAAGCAGAGGTGCGCTTGTTTGACGCTGAAGACGCGCTGGGGCTTGAGCAACTGCGGCAAAGCATGGCGGACGCGCTGACGGACACAGGAATAGACGAAGGTGACTTCCTCGTAGCAATTGAGCGCACGCGTCGGTTCCGTAACCTGGGCAAAGAAATCACAGCCGATGACTTGCGCATGGAACCCGAAGTGTTTGCCAAGCTTAAGCCACAGATTGACGAGGCGGCTGACCACTTAGACAAGTTCTACGAAAAGAAACGTGCACAGATGGTGGAGAGTAACATCTACCAAAGTGACATTCTCACCGAACTAAACGGCCAAACGTACAACAAACGGGCGTTCAGTCATCGCAACATAATGCTACTGGATGACCTGCTTGAGCGCGAAAAAATGCACAAGCTCATCACAGGCGCAATCGTGGCAAAGCAAGGACTGCCCAAAAAATACTTGGCGCGCAAGGTTGCGCTGGGTGACGTTAAACTTGATGGCGTGCGCATTGACGATTTCGGGGATGGCGCAACGATTGAGTTCAAGACAGACTTTATCCTTAAGAACTACGACGCAGAGATTACAGCCAAGGCTCAGACGTACATGAACCGCCTTGGGCGCGCATATTACGACAACGTTGTGGACCGGGTACGCAACGCACGAGAAGGCCGGATTGATTACTTTACAAGCGACGACCTTGAGGAAGAAATTGTTGAGGCGTTGCTGCGGGAGTTTAAGGCTGACGCAACCGACGTTGAAGCCGCAGAAATGGCAGAGCTTGTCACGAACATTTTGGTGCGCAAGCAGCGTCCAAACAGCAAGCGGCCAGACGCAGATTTTTTGAACAGCAAGCTAGGGCTAGACGACACGTTTAGCATGTCATTGCGTGAGCTTGGGTTTAGCAACGCCGACGTGACGCGGTTGTCTGCAAGCTTAGACGAAACGCTGGGCAACAGTCGTATCAGCAAAGGCGACCAGATTAGCTTTGAAGACCTGATCGTAAGTGACGCGCTGAACCTGGCTAACTCTGCCCGTTGGGGTGCGAACAGACTAAGCGTGCTGGGCAAGCGCGGCATTCTAAAAGAAGACGACACCGTAGCAACCAAAGTGCGGCGAATGCGCAAGCAATTTGAGGACTATAAGGAAAAGGCAAAGAAGCGCGGGACGAGCGCTAAGACAATCCAGCGTGAGAAGCATCGTGTTAATCGCGGCATCTTTGACTTGATGACTGCGGCAGGGCGCAACCCGAACCGGGCGTACGACGAAATGATTGACGTTGACCCCGTAACGCGCAGCCAAGTAGCAGGCTTTGATTCTGCATTTGGACAAATTACCAACGGCGCACGCAACCTGACGACCGCAGTGTTCCTGCCTCAAGTGATGTTCGCGCAGATTCCTGAGTTTGTGCAGGTAGCTTCAACGGTAGGGTTAGGTAATGCGAAGTTCTGGAACGAAAACTTCAGTGTGCTTAGCGATCTTAAACGCGCAAACAAAACTGGAAAGTTCGACACGCAGACAGCGGAAGACATGGTGTTCGTGGCTGGGATTGACCCTACTAACTCGCTGTTCCGCTTTGACCGCCCTGATCTAAACATGCGTGCGGAAGGTCAGACAAAAGCTGCGCAGTTTTACAACATGACAAGCAGGGCGCGAGAGTTAAGCATGACGTGGAACTTATTGAAGCCTATCACTATGTTAATGCGTGCGTTAACGTATAGGCGCAGCGTTGCTAACCTGTTCAAAAGCGCTAACGGCAAGAATAATCCTTTCGATGAATATGACCTTGGCGTCATTATGAACCTGCCCGAAGGACCACGCCGGGACTTAGCGTACGATCTTATCAAGCGGTTCGCAGAGGTAGACGCAGACACAGGCACCGTGCGCAGCCTGCGGACTGACCTTTGGCACGACGTGAGCGACGAAGCGTCCATGCTAGCCGACGACCTTGAGCTACGCCTCAACGAGTTTGCGCACAGGCTTGTGCAAGAAAGCAGCATGGGTATGTCCCCGGCGATGCTGCAAGGTGGCCTGATGAAATACTTTACGCAGTTTATGACGTACAGCTTGAACGCGTTTGAGAAGCAAGCTGTACCGTTGAACGCCAGGGTGCGCAGTGGCAACGCAAAGAAAGCGCGGCTGATTCTGTACGGCGGCTTGGGCGCAAGCATGATGATGTACCTAAGCAAGCTGTACGTCAGCACGGCGGGGATGAGCGAAACCAAACGCCGCGAGCGGTTTGAAAAAGGTTTGCACCCGGCACGTGTCGCGCAGATGAGCATTAGCTACATTCCAGCGATGGCCGCACCTATGACATTCGTTGCACCAATGTTGCAAATCATGAGCAACGCTGGGCAAGACACGCAGCTTAGTCGTGGTGCCATTCCCACGGCCCCTACCCTGCAAGCCGTAACGGGGCTGTTAGACAGCATGCAAGGCGTCAAGCGCCTTATGACTGGCGACCCGACAGAGTATTCGACTACGCAGCTCATGCGTTATATAACTATGGGTGCGAGCCAGCTTCCATACGTGGTGCCATTTACCAATTCAGCATCCGCTGTAGTGGCAGGTGAGGCACCGTCTTTTGGCCCTAATGCCATGACACCAGCAGAGGAACAGTAACATGGCCTATACGCCAAACACTTACAGCACAGACGGAAGCGTGCGCGACTTTAACATCACGTTTCCTTTCCTGCGGGAAAGCGACGTACGCGTAACTGTATTCGATAGCGTAGGAAATGAGTTATCGAACACGGCGGACTACGACGTAGCGATTCAGAAACCAGACGCAACCTTTCAAATTCGCGTCGTTGCATACGGGACGATCAACAACGTAGATGGCGGCACCGCTTTAGCATCCGGTTACACTGTTACGATCAGCCGCGTTACGGACATATCAACGCTTATCACTGTGTTCCAAGATGGCGCATCACTGCGTGCGGAAGACATTAACGCGCTAATCTCGCAGATTAACTACGCGCTTGAGGAATTCGGGCAAAACACTACGACTGCCCTGGGCAAGAACATTACGCAAACCGCGTGGGACGCAACGAACCTGCGCATTACGAACCTCGCGCAGCCGACAGCCGACAACGACGCGATGCGCAAAGTGGACATCGACAGCGGCATTGGCCCGGACATTACGACGGTGGCGGGGATTGCGGCAAACGTGACGACAGTAGCGGCGGACACAGCGGACATTGGTACTGTTGCGTCAGACATCACAGGCACCAACACGATTGGTACGGTGTCGAGCAACATCGCCGACGTGAACACAGTCGCAACGAACATTGCCAACGTGAACACAGTGGCCGCTGACACAGCCGACATCGGGACCGTTGCAGCAGACATTCAAGTGGGCGGACCTGACAACATCGGCACAGTTGCCACTGCAATCGGTGACGTGGGCATTGTCGCTGGCATTAACGGACAAGTGCAGACAGTGGCCGGGGCAATCGCTAACGTCAACACGGTCGCGGCTGACACGGCGGACATCGGGACCGTCGCGACCAACATTGCGTCAGTCAACACTGTTGCCGGAATCAGCAGCGACGTGACAAGCCTCGCGCCACAGGCCAGCAACATTGGAACCCTGACGCAAGCTGCTAACCTGACTGCGCTGCAAAACGCACAGACTAACGCACAGGCGGCACAGGCTGCGCTCAACCAGCTAAACAACAAGTATCACGGCAGTTTCACGAACGTGAACAACGATGATGCTGAAGTTGAAGCGGACATTGCAGGTGACGCGAACCTGACGCTTGAGGCAGGCGACCTGTACTTCGACACGACAAACTCAAAGCTGCGCTACTACGACGGCTCTAACTGGTACAACGCAGCAGCCGCGCAGGTCATCAATACGACCAGTCTACAGAACGTGGGTGACGTAAACGCTTACTCGGGACTGACCACTAACGACTTCCTAAAGTACGATGGCGCTGGATGGCAGAATGTAAACCCGACAGCCGTGCGAACAGCTATCAACGTCGAGGATGGCGCAACAGCCGACCAGACGGGCGCTGAGATTAAGACTCTTTATGAGGCTGAGGCTGACACTAATGCCTTCACCGATGCTGAGAAGACTAAGCTCTCCGGTATCGAAGCGAGTGCCACGGCGGACCAGACGGGCGCTGAAATCAAGACGGCTCTATTCGCTGAGAGTGACACTAACAATCTCACGGATGCCCGTCTGACTACCCTCAATAATGCAGCCACGACTGGCAAAGCAATCGCTATGGCAATAGTATTTGGATAAGGAACTACAACAATGGCAAACCCTAATATCGTTGGCGTCACCACGATCAACGGAAATAACGGTAGTATTCAAGTTACGAGTACCGCTGCTCATTTGGTCCGTAACAGCTCTGGCAGCGGCAAGGTCTACAAGATCAACCAGATTTACGTTAGCAACGTGGACACGGCGGTTGCTGACGAGGTGATTGCAACTTTGGTTGACGACCCCACGGGGACGCCGACCACGCGCCATATCGCGAAGAACGTTTCGATCCCCGCAAAGGCGACGTTGGAACTGTTAAGCGCGCCGTTCTATCTCAAGGAAAACCAAGATATTCAAATTGCTGGCGTTGCGGCTTCCGGTGATCTTGAAGCGGTCGCGACGTGGGAAGAGATTAGCTAACCATGTATGGACGCAATAGAAACGCGAGGCTCCTGACCGGGGGCCTCGTAGGTGTTCCGCCGGGGTACGGCGACGAGTATTGGGATGATGTGACGTTACTGCTTGACGGCTCTGGAACGACAGACCTTTCAACCGCCTCCTCGACAGTAACGCCTAGCGGGTCTGGCTATACGACTGGCAACATTTCCGGCGCTAAATTCGGACAGTACATCGACCTCCAGAACAGCGGATATTTTAACGTAGCTTTAGCGTCAGCTCTGGGCGTTAGCGGTGATCCTTTCACCGTTGAAACGTGGGTATATTTTGACGTTGATGGAAACGACGGCGTGTTCCAACTCTACGAGCCGGGTGATACTTTAAACAGCACACCGGTCGATGGCACCCAGAGCCTTGCAGTCGCCCGTAAAAATGGCACGTGGACAGTCTATAATGGTACAGGGACAGTCAACAGTATTGCCTCCGCAGCACTCAGCACATGGCATCATGTAGCGTTGGTCTATGATGGCTCAGCCTTGGTGTTTTACGTAAACGGCGCGGCCCTGCACACCGAAAGCAGCTGGACACCTAACGGCACGGGCTACCCCAATATTGGGATAGGCGGATACTACGACACAACAGTCTTACTAGATGGCTACATCGAAGACTTCCGAGTGACCAAAGGAGTAGCCCGGTACACCAGCAACTTCACCCTGCCAACTGCGCGTTTTCCCACCAATGCACCCATTGTTGGACGCCGGGGGGTTGGAACAGAAGCCACCCTCCGCACCCGTGGTTATATCGGGGCGGCTCCTGCTGGGGGTGGCATAGACCCGGCGGACCACTTCAAGGCGGTGGCATTCACGGGCAACGGCGCATCCCAAAGGGCCGTCACGGGCGTTGGTTTTCAGCCTGACTTTATCTGGCTTAAAAGCCGAGACAACGCGACTTCACACCAGATCGTTGACGTTGCCCGTGGTGACACTAAAGCCCTGCTAACCAACTCTACGAACGCAGAAGGTGACACTCAAACGGAGTTTGGTGGTGGCGGGGTCGAGACCATCGACGCTGATGGCTTTACGCTGGGTGATGGTGTAAACAACAACAACAACTTTAATGGCTCGGGCGACAAAAGTATTGCATGGTGCCTCAAGGCTGGCACTGAGGCTGGTTTTTCGGTCGTGACGTACACCGGGAATGGTAACACTGCCAATGTAACTCACGGGCTAAGCTCCAAGCCCGAGTTCATAATCACAAAAATGACTTCGTCAGGTACTTCACAGTGGATGGTTTACCACAAAGACTTGAGCGGTAACGCTACAGGTGACAACCCGTATAACCTTTATTTGAATGGTACTAGCGAGGAGTTGGACCTAAGTGCATGGGGAACATACGAAAACATCACGTCGTCAACGTTCCCTGTCAGTCGCCAAAGCACCGCAACCGCCCACAACAACAACAGCGGTAGCGAGTATGTCGCCTACTGCTTCCACAGCGTCGAAGGCTTCTCAAAGGTCGGTAGCTACAGCGGGTCAGCCTCTAGCACGACCAGCACCTCTGAAAACAATTACGTAGAACTAGGGTTCCGCCCTGCGTTCATCATGTTCAAACGTGTCACCAATGCTGACGATTGGATCATCGTTGATCATGCTAGAGACACGGACAACACCACCACCACACGTCTGCGGGCTAATACCGCCGCAGAGGAAGACAGTAACGCCTACGCCTTGGTTGATTTTAACGCTAGTGGGTTCACACTCCGGGGTGGTAACGCTGGCCTGAACTATACGGGCAACGACTACCTCTACCTCGCCTTCGCCGAGAGCAACACGCTTAGCGGTCCGGGCGGCGGCATGCTGACCCTCTACGACCGCTACATTGAAACCCTCTCCTAACACGGACGACACAAACAAAAGGAACCAAAGACGATGACAGAAAGTAAATCATGGTACGCCAGCAAGACCGTCTGGGCCGTGTTGGTCATGCTTGGCAGTGTGGCCGCACGCAATCTTGGCGTAGACCTTGGGCCATTCGAGGACGAGATTGCCGCGCTGATACTTGATGGTGTTGCGCTTGTGGCTGGGGCTGTTGGCCTTTGGGGTCGCATTGCGGCGACACGTAAGCTCACTGGATAACGGAGGTGCAAGTGACTGAAGCGGAAATCGCTGCAATCGCAGAGCGTGCTGCTAAGCAAGCCGTCGATGAAACGCTTCGGCGCTTGAACCTTAGCGACGACGAAAGCGGCCAAGACGTGCATGACCTACGCGAACTGTTGTCGTCTTGGCGTAGCGCTAAGCGAACTATGTGGACCACTGTAGTTCGCAGCATGACCCTGTTCGCACTTGGCATGTTGGCTCTAGGCGTCGTCATGCAAGTGCGTAAGAACCTCGGAGAATAACATGGTAGATAACGATAAAACTCTGCACGACCTACACAATGCGTTGGCGCATGACCTGCTTGTGCGCATCGAGTCAGGCGAAGCGACTGCGCAAGAACTAAGCGTGGCCGCAAAGTTTCTAAAGGATAACCATATCGAGTCTGTGCCGAAGCCAGACAATGACCTGGGCAAGCTCATGGAACGCATGCCGCAGTTTGACGATGAAGCCCCCGCAACGTTTAACTAGGAGTTAACGATGAGCCTATACCGTAATATGAACGCTAGGAAAAAAGCGGGTACAAGCCGCAGCAAAAAGAACAGCACCGTGTCTGCTAAGACGTACAAGCAGATGAAAAACAAAACAGGTGGGTTCCGCAAAAAGTAACCCCGCGACGGAGAGAACAATCGCGGGGTTAGGTTTTGGAGTTTGAATCTTGGGAGGACTCAATGATGCAAAACTACTGAAGCGGCACAACATCAATGCCGTAGTAATACTTACGCAGGCGCATGGAACTTGTCAACGGACGTATTTAAAAAAGACTTCAGAAAATTCCTTTGGCTCGTATGGAACCATATCGGACTACCCGACCCCACGCCTGTCCAGTACGACATAGCCAACTACATTCAATCCGGGCCTAAGCGTAGCATCATTCAAGCATTTCGCGGTGTCGGCAAATCGTACGTCACTAGCGCCTACTCTGCGTGGATTTGGCTTAACGACCCTAACGCTAAGGTATTAGTCGTGTCCGCGAGTAAAGAACGTGCCGACGCATTCTCCACGTTCACCCAGCGGATTATCTCTGAGCTACCGATTACGCAGCACTTGCAGCCAAGCCCTGACCAGAGAAACAGCAAAGTAGCCTTCGACGTTGGCCCCGCAGTCGCCAGCCACGCCCCTAGCTGTAAATCCGTTGGGATTACTGGCACGATCACCGGAAGTCGCTGCAACTACCTTATTGCCGACGACGTAGAAGTGCCGAACAACAGCGCGACTCAACTGATGCGCGATAAGCTCAGCGAGCTAGTCAAAGAGTTTGATTCGGTGCTTTCGCCAGGTGGCCGCATCATCTACCTCGGGACACCGCAGACGGAAGACAGCCTGTATACGCGGCTGCAAGAACGCGGGTACAGCACGCGGATTTGGCCTGCGTTGAAGCCCAGCGCGAACGAGGAAGTTGGCTACGGCGGCACACTTGCGCCATACGTCAGTGACCTGGACATACCCGCAGGTAGCACGGTGGACCCTGATCGCTTCTCCGAGACAGACCTTGCAGAACGCCAAGCGAGCTACGGGAAAGCTGGGTTCGCGTTGCAGTTCCAACTCAGCACAAGCATGTCGGATGCTGATCGTTATCCTCTAAAGATGCGCGATGTTTTGTTCATGCCGTTAGACCCTGAGACTGCACCAATGAGCCTGACGTGGGGACCGATAGACGACCGCATGATACGCCACTTGCCTAACGTGGGCATGAAAGGTGACGGCATGTACGAACCTATGGCCGTCAGCAATGTTACTAGCCCGTACACGGGGAGCGTCATGGCGATTGACCCCAGCGGACGGGGGGCAGACGAAACAGGCTACGCAGTGGTTAAGATGCTCAACGGCTACCTGTTCGTTCACGAATGCGGAGGCCTCAAGGGGGGCTACGACGAAGACACACTGACACTCTTGGCGAACATCGCAGAACGCAACAAGGTCAACGCCGTGATAACGGAGAGTAACTTTGGGGACGGTATGTTCACTGAGCTTTTCCGCCCGGTCCTTCATCGTTCTCACAAATGCTTAGTCGAAGAGGTACGGCACAGTAAGCAGAAAGAACGCCGGATGATTGACACCTTGGAACCCGTCATGATGCGCCACAAGCTCGTCGTGGACCCCAAGGTTATCGAGAACGATTACCGCAGCGCCAATGCCTACGAGTCCACTCAACGCCTAAGCAAGATGCTTGTCTACCAGATGACGCGATTGACCTCCGAGCGAGGCGCGCTGCGGCACGATGATAGAATCGACGCGCTTAGCATCGCAGTCGCGTACTGGTCCGAACAGATGGCCGTGGATGAAGCCAGGGGTATCGCCCGTCAGAAACAAGAGGCTTTAGACAACGAGCTACGCAAGTTCATGAAGTCTGCGGGTAAGAACGCGCCCCGGCCCCGCTGGGTTGATCTCTCAAGGTAATACACCGCGCTTATACAGACGTAGTAAGAACACCGCGCTTATACGGGCGTAGCAAGAACACCGCGCTTGCGCACTGAAAGTCTGCCAAAGAAAGAACACAAGCAAAGAACACTTAATGCTTAAGCTTAATGTTTAATCTTTATGCTTACTCTCTTTGATTTGGAATTTTGGAAGAACTTACGTTGTACTAATCACTGTGCTCTAGCATACGCCTGTAGAAGCGCTGTGCTTTTGCTACGCCAGTATAAAGCGCGGTGTGCTTTTACAAGGGCAGAAGCATTAAGTACGTGAACGCAAGCTAGCCGTTTTTTTCTCGCATGTCAAATCGAATTAGTTGCAAAAATGTGAGCGCTAGTTCTAAGAGAGCGCCGCGTCGTGACCCCCCCGCTACCCCCTGTTAACGATGCGATTATGCGCCACGCCACGGAAAAACCTAACGTTTACAATGACATAACACGCATTGTTAGTGCGTTGTGCAGCGATCTAGTGCACTTGAAGCAACATATTGACGTAGATTAATGCGTAAGGCTTAGCGCGAGCCCCATGTTCACTTTCCCGCTTCACCTGCCCGTTCACTTGCCCGTTAACCTGGGCGCGCACCTGGTCGTAGGTAGTGACGTAAACTTAACGTATGCGATCACGAAAACGATTGACTTAATGAAAATAAGCAAATAGGGAAGCAAGCGGCGATATCGCAATGTATGCGGTGTCGTCACTAACATTAAGGAGAGAACATCATGCGAAAAATTTCACGATACACAGTGATTGAACGCAACGCCTACAATGGGCGCGTCAATGCCATTACTGCTAATCTGACTGAAGACCAAGCGCAAAGCCTTGCGCGTGAAATAGTGGACGCAATGGTTGAATATGACGTTCAGCACAGCGCGCACCACGTAAGTGAAGAACGCCTAGCGGAATTAGAGGATAACGCATGGGATTGCGTGGAAATTATCTGCAAGGTTAACGGGGGGGAAGCGTAATGGTTTACGAACTTAAACTGCGTGCACGTCACGCTGACCGCCGCGACTACGTGGCCCATATGCAACGAGACTTCGCACGCAACGGGTTTACCGCGCCGCCGCTCACTGTCTCGCAGATTGTGCACTGTTGGCGTTCTGGTTTGGACCACGATCGCTGCTATGGCGTGGGCTGTGACGTGCACAGCGGGTACACGTTTTGGCGTGCTGTGCAAGTGAACGGGGGGGATGCGTAATGACTAGCCTTTACGAACACGTTGACCACATTCGCAAGCTTATCCGGGATAAAGACTGGACAAACGGCATGACGCCTAGCGACTACGCTTCCGAAGAAGACTACGACGAAGCAAACACCGCGTGGGCGTGGTTGTCAGACGTGCTGGACATTGAATGGATTTGCTACAATGACAAAACCTTTAAGGGAGCGCGGCTATGGGTAGCACTTGGTGGCCCCAATATCTGCGTCAATACCATGACTAACGAAGTAGAAGGCTACTGGCTACTTGAACCCGTAAAGCTTTACTTCGGACAGAATAACGAGCTTGAAGACGCGTGCCGTGAACTATGGGAATGCACCTAAACGCGTCACTAACTGCATGCGTGGGCGTAACACATGCGTCCACGCGCATTTAACTATGGAGAGAACGATAAATGTCTTACGAAGAAAAGATTGAAGCACTTGCTTCTAAGATTAACGAGATTGCAGACGCGCACGTTGAATACGAAACGACGCACAAGGACGCGCTGGACGGTTACACGCACTTGGCACAAGAGGGAGACTGGACGTATTGCGACAACGATGCACGTGTTGCACAGCGTGCGCGTGACTTGGGCTTGTCTGTGCCGGAAGAAATGGAAGACGTACTAGGTGACGCGTGCCTTGAGCGCATTACGTGGCGCTTTGATAGTCAGTATTTCGGAAGTAAACCGGAAGACCTAGGCGGGTTTACTATTGGCGAGATTGAAACGCAGATTGAGTATGAAGCTTTGCCTGCGTGGTTCACTGACAAGTCACCCGAAGAACAGCGTTCAATCATTGAAGACGTGAACCGCGTTTGTGAACATTACGTTCAAGGCACAAGTGGGTGCACGCAGTGGGCGGCACTCTTAGTTTACAGCACAGTGGACGCCGCTGTTTTCTATTCACTGTCAGACAAGGCACTGCGCGAAGCGCACGCTGAAGTCATGGGGGATGCGTAATGTACCACCGTTATCTGTCAGCCGACGAAACTTTAGACTTGTTTCAGAAACATCTCGCTGAACACGTGGAAAATTTAAAAGAAGCGTTTGAGTGCGAAGTGCCCAGCGATCATGATTTAGAAGCAGCCTGCCTGCATTTAAGCGAAGCAATATCGTTGCGCGATAACGTGCGCGATTTACGTGGGCTATTAATTTGGGCGGACGAACAAAAAGCCAAGCGTAAGGCTGAAGCAAGGGGGGAAGCGTAATGTTGAACCCTAACTTGTCACCTAAAGACGTTTCGGAATTGTTGCGCAAGCACTTGTCTGACCACGTGGAAAACGTGAAGCAACACCGCTTTGAATATGCGGGATACGAAGAAGAAAACATTGAAGAAGACTGCGCGTACTTAACCGAAGCAATATTGTTGCGCGATAACTTAGCCGAAATAAGTGAGCTATTTTCAGAACTCGCGTTATTTTCTGAAGGGGATGCGTAATGTTTTTTATCGTGACTTGGGTAGAAGACGACGGTGCAACAGATAGCTGGGAAGCCTTCGATTCAATGGAGAGTGCGCGTGCGCTTTACGACAATTTAGTTGAACGCGGTTTTCATACTGTGTCGCTGTGTAAGCCTATCGTTTCAACCGACTACGCTTGCGACTAAACCCATGCGTAAACGCACGTAAACCTAAAGGGAAAACAATTTGAACCCAAACTTGAGAACCCCGAAGCGTGCGCAGGGCTTAGCCTTGCGCGGCGCACCCTGCTTTGTCTGGTCTGTCCAGCATCGCCGCAAGTTTAACCTCATTACTGTCTGGCTAGAGCCGTGGTTTGACCGAGACGCAAACGACTACGTGTTTGACGTGGTGGACGTGTTCACCCGTGCGGGAACCGCTGAGTTGCGCCGGGTGCCACGCCGGGACACCGAAGCGGTGCGTCGTAGCTGCTACCGCGTGCCGTGGGCGTCACTACCCGACGACGTGATGAACCTCATTCATGAACAACGGAGCCGCTTACACGATGACTAAGGTGCAAC
>Ga0208162_1000689_pt1 | contig 18723 bp, 17 predicted proteins | sample CB_VirMetaG_4_FD_184539 | JGI IMG/M metagenome (GOLD analysis project Ga0208162, IMG submission 184539) | Freshwater to marine saline gradient viral communities from Chesapeake Bay - CB_1508_1M Viral MetaG (SPAdes) (version 4) | ecosystem: Environmental > Aquatic > Marine > Coastal | place: USA... | reverse complement strand
AATAAGCAATAGCATCAACAGAGGTTACATTAGCTGACGCTTGTTGTAGCTATTTTATTCCACTTCGTTACATAACATTCCCTTACAAACACTACAGCTCCATCATATCAATATATCAGTTGTTATTATTGCTCATACTCCGTTCTTTCGCAATAACCTCTAAACTGTCAGATTGATAACGTGATCTTTAAATAGGTCTTTTAAGGATAGGTGTGTCTACAGACGTAGACCTAACAGATTTAAAGTATAACTTTAGGATTACAAGGTATAGCTATAAAAGGTTTGTTATTAAGAGCTATTGATGAGCGAAGCGAGCAATAGCGACTACGACTGCATCCAAAGGACCGCTTTAGAGCTGTTGCTTCTTTTATAGAAGCTATCAGTGAAGTCTTGTAGTTCCTTATGAAGAAGTTCTTGTTGTCTATCAACCATCGATTGGTCTGCATTAGCAGCCATCTGCTGCGTCCAATAACCAACAGCGATTGATAGAGCGTCAAGACGGTCATCGTGTACCAGTGATCCTTTATCTCTTGTTATCCTTGATAGCTGATACATTAACATATATCTGGTTTGTTGTTCTATAGGATAAGTTAAAGCTGATCTGTAATCATTTGTTATAACCTTAGGATCAACAACTAGACGATGAGCGTTAAGTACAGGTTCCATTACATCAACGATACGAAGTTCCTTTTGTTTGTTATGTCTAACTTCTTCTATAGTTACAGGGTAAGTGGTACGAAACAACGGTTTAATCAGCTCCATAAACATACCGTCTCCAAAGTTAGACTCTATAACAACGATATTAACTTTGTTATCCTTTGCTATAGCTACCAGTTGTTTAAGGGTCCCTTCTTCGTACCCACCTTTTATACCACCAGCACTGGGTACGTACAACTGTCCATTAAGCATCTTTACCACAGCGTACCCTGTCTCGTCCTTACCACGCCCTGATGGGTCAATAGATAACACAGAGCCGCTGTACGGTATCATATCTCCTACAGTGGAAGAGGGACGTCTAAATCGATCCCCCGCCAATCCGACATTTGGTAGCTCACGATCCGTATTATCCGGGTCACTGGACCACACAATCTTCTCAGGGGCTAGGTCTACATCCACATCAGATATAATCAGATCGTTAATCTTTAGTGGGTATCTATCAGCATCGCTTAGCTTAGGATTCAACATGAACTGTAAGGCGTATCCGGTACGACCGTAGCTCATCTTACGTTCTTCAAGGTCTAAGTCTGTGAACCGTAAGGGTTCTGTAGAAGTACCTACTGTATCAGAAGCTATGTTATCCGCTATAAGGGGTGCTAAATCGCCTCCGTAGTTGTTTGTAGCCTCTGTATCGTCTGGATACTCTGAAGGCCATATACGGCTCTTGTAGCCCCTCTCTCTAAGTTTGTTATATATACTGTCTTCACATTGAGGAGTACCAAGAAAGATGATACGGGAGGAGTCTAAGGGTTTAATGATAGCGTCAAACTCCTTTACTTGTTCATCCAGCTTATCCCTCATTCCTTGAGTAGCACTGTTATTAGCTACCTCTACGTCGTCCGCTACGATGATGTCTGCACGGGAACCTGTGAGCTGTGATGATATACCAAGGGACTTAACAGAGGGAGCGTGAGACGCAGGAGCTGGTCCTACATCGAAAGCTATCTTACTGAACCGTTGGTTCTCTGATGGCTTTAATCCTTTTAATATGGGAATCTCTTGGATGATACGAAGGGTAAAGGTAGAAAAGTCATCCGATCTATTCTTAGATGCAGATACAACAAGTATGTTCTTAGCTGGGTCCAGCAGTAGCTGATGTACTACAAAGGCTGATGTTATCCAACTCTTACCTACTCCCCGGAACGCCATAATAACAGACCGCTTAGGTCCGTGTTGCAAGTACTCCGCTATATCGTATTGAAGCGGGGTAGGATCAGGGAGGTTAAGGTGTTTCCAGACTAGGAATAGAAAGTTTCTAAAGTCCCTAAACTGTGGTGGTACTGTTACATTCCGTTTGGTAGCCATCTCTCGGTGTTAAAATTTCCTTTACTGAGGTTCCATTTAGCAGGTACAACCTGTAGGTTCATAGGGTGGTGTAGCCCTCCTTTGGATAATGGTACAATGTGGTCTACATGAAAGTCTATTCCTAGTTTGTTTTGTAGTCTTATCCTATAATCGAAAAAGTGTTTAATAATAATTTCTTCTTCTTTATTTAGATTTTTAATTAACTCAGCTTTTACAGCTCTCCGCTTTGCTCTATAAGCATCTCTTTTTGCTCTGCCCTCATCAGACTGTCTATATTCAGCCCAATATTTTTTAATTTTATCTTTATTGTTTTCTACATATTTTTTCTGTGACTTCTTGTATCCTTCGGTTTTTCTGTGACGAGCAGCTGATTTTTTACCCTTGTCTGATTTCTTATATTCAGCACGATATTTCTTAATCTTATCTTTATTGTTTTTCTTGAAACGATCCTTAACCTTTTTACCTTTTTCACTAGACTGGTACTTCCGTAAGGTTTCCTTCCTTTTTTCCGATTTATTATATTCAACTATCCATTCTTTGTATTCATCCGTATTACGGTATTTTCTTTGTGCTACACGTGCTTTCTCTCTTACTTCTTCTTTTTGGTTGTATTTAGACATTATAGCTTGATGTCTTTTAATAGATTCTAACTCAACCCATGATTCTATACCGTTACGATAACCAAAGTAAAACAAACCTTCTACATTAGGGTGAGGGTCTAGTCTTTTGTATGTTCCTTTAGGTTTTCCAGTCTGTAATAATTTTTGATTAAAACCTTTACCACGCCTGTATTTTTCTAGGCTATCTTCAAACAGATTAAGCTTCAGCTGCATCTCTCTCGTATTCGTCGCCAAACGGTACTTTGATTGTTTTGTTTAAGTCTTCTAAAGGCGTACCTATTCCAGAGTCCATTAAAACGCAGTTGTCTTTCAAAAATTGTCTTGCTCCATTTAAAATCGCTGCATTGAACTCTCCTTCAGCGTGCATCAGATCAATACTATCTTTGTACGCTTTAGCTACCTTGTCATGTAGTTTACTCCCCTCTTCGTGGCTTAGCATAATATTTATTGTATAACATTGTTGTTATCTTTGTAAACAAAAAGAGGCGGCTCCGAAGAACCGCCCCTTAATGATGGATGAGCTAAACTCTTAACTTAAAGCAGCTTCGAACTCAGCGACTGTTCCTAACTCAGTACCGTTATGGTATAGGTCAGCGTCGAACTTAGCGGCAGTAGCCGATCCGTCAGTCGAGGAGATGTCAGTAGCAGCAGCAGTTGCAGAGGTATTAAGGACTTTGAACTTGTCGTCTCCTTCGTCCCAGATGAATGCAACATTGCTTTCGGAAGAACCACGCTCAACGATGAAACCACCGTCATTCGAGGCGTTAGTACTAGAACCAGCACCTTTAGAAAGGTTCATGATGCTGTCAGTAACGTCGATGTTGGTGGTGTTAACCGAAGTGGTCGTACCATTAACAGTCAAGTTACCGGAGAACGTAGCATTAGCAGCACTGATGTTTCCGCTGAACGAAGCAGAGTTACCGTCGGCAGCGAGGGAACCAGCTTGAGTTTGCAGATTGCTGATGTCAGTGTCGTTGCTGGATACATTGCTTTGAAGAGTGCTGATGTCCGAATCATTCGAGCTTACGTTCGATTGAAGAGTGGAGATGTCAGACTGAGCGGTAGAAACATTAGACTGGAGAGTCGAGATGTCACTATCGTTGGAGCTAACATTAGACTGAAGAGTGCTGATGTCGCTGGAGTTGGTGGATACGCTGGACTGCAGCGAAGAAATGTCGGAGTCGTTAGAAGCAACAGCGTCAGCAACAGTCTTTAACTGAGCATCAAGAGCGTTATCAGCAGCTTGAAGGGTCGTTACCGAACTGATGTAGTTGGCAGAACCGTTAGCTGTGTAAGCACCGTTAGCACCTAAACCAGCACCAGCTTGAGTAGCGTCAAGTTCAGTTTGAAGACCAGAAGCAGTTGAAGATACTGAATCAACGTATGCTTTGGTAGCGGCGTGAAGGGAAGAGGTAGGAGCACCACTGAGGGTCAAAGCCCCAGTCATTGTTCCACCTGCGAGGGCAAGCTTCTTATCAAGCTCTACTTTTGTTTTTTGACCCAATTGGGTAAGCAAACTAGACATAATATATATACTTTCTGTTTGAGGTTAATTTGTGTGAATAAAGAGTATAAGCTAGGATAATAGGTGTCAAGAATCCTCAGTTACTAACACATCCCCAGCTTCTGTTATTAAAGAATCACTAGCTTCTGTAAGTAGATGTATAGCAGTACTTACTGTATTCCCTAGAGCTATTACCTTCCAATCCGATCCATCATCTATAGCTAAACATGGACTACCAGAGTTCCCGTTTGTAACGTATATTATCCTTCCAGAAGTTCCTATGGTTGGTAGATTGTCGCCGTCGTATGATCCAATTTGCAGAGATTGTGATATATTTACCGAACCACTAATCAAGCCTCCGGACTTATCAAACTTGTTATCAAGCTTGGCTTTAACCTTCTGACCTAACTGTGTAAGTAAACTGCTCATCTCTCTACGGTGTATTTAATCCATCTATAAAGTCTTGATAATCACCAACTTCCTCCTCGTGTGCATCTAAGAAGTACGGTAAATCATTCCAAGCATCCGTCCCGTTTCCGATCTTCATCCTGTTACGACTGCTATCCAATTCAAGACCTATCTCCCCTTCTAAAAGCACGGGGTTGGTGGCTGCCCAATTGCTGGGGGTATCCCTTCTAAGTTGTATTCTTTTACTAAATGTAGCCATTTGTTATGCTCCTCCTCCTTCGTAAACATCTAAGTTATCACTAGCAGTTGCTCCTAAAGAATCAATCTGTGGGTCACTCAACGGTGCATTACCACCACTCAATCCGATAACGTCTGGGTCAGCTGTAATGGAATCTGTCACTGCTTTAGCAGCCGTTGCCGTAGCTACCGCTTCCGTCGCACTTCCCGCAGCCACTGCTCCAAGTGTATTGTATTGAGCGATTAATGGACTCGGTCTAACAACACGAGGTCTTCTGTACGGTCTAGCCATGTGTTAGCACTTCCACCTACGCAAAGCTAAAGCCTTACGGGTCGGACGACCTTTACTATCTTTCATCGGTCCTTTGACGCCAGACATCCTAGCACAGAAGGAACGTTTACGTGGACCGCCGCCGGGCTGAGGAGCTTTCAAGTTAGAACCAGTAGCTCTGTTGTACTTCCGTCTACCTTTAGCAGTAAGCCCGCCTTTTCGAGACTTCTCGCCTCTACCTATAGACAACGAGACACCCATCTTATTTCTTAGGAAACCCACGCTTCATATTAGCGTAAGCTTTAGGTGTAATGGTAGACTTCTTCTTGCTACGGCTAATACCGAGATTTTTCCTTCTGTTCATGTTGTAATATAATCCTTTTGGCATAATTACTTCCTCATTAATATTTCCATCATACGGTCCAGCTTACCGTGCATCTCGTTGATAGCTTGTTCTACTTTACCGATCCTACTTTCAACAGCAGCATCCCGCTCTCTCTGTGCAGCCAACTCCACCTCTATCTTCGTAAGTCGTTTATCTCCAAGGTCTAATCGTTCGATCATGCGTTTGATAATCCACCCGATCACGCCAAGAGCGACGACCAGAGCGGTGTTAAGAAAGCTAGAGATAGATTCGATCATCGTTATCCGATAGCTACTGTTTTAATGTGTGTATGGGTCGTTCCCCAGTTTCCGTTTTGCCAGTCTCCGTTGCTATCTAAATATAACCAACCTTGCTCTGCTAATTGCACCGTTAATTGAGTTGTTGATACATTAAGTATTTGACCACCTCCTTCAGAGTTAACTGAACCTGTCCACCTAAGAGTTAAATTAACTTCTCTTTGATTAGAACCTGATGAGTCTGTAGCCATCCATAAGGTAACATTTATATCTTTAGTTCCTAAGTTATGTGTGAAAGTATAAGTACCCCCGTTAGCTAGTCCTGTAGTGTTGTTAAACCATCCGCTTGAGTACTTAGTAACCGAAGAGCCAGACGTGCCATTACTTGCAGCTGTAATACGTCCTTGAGCATCTACTGTTAAATTAGTGTTTGTGTAAGAACCAGCAGTAACGGAAGTGTTAGCTAACTGATCTGGACCTACGCCATCATCTGCAATACTAAGTGTACCACTTGTAGTAATAGGACCACCTGTCAGTCCTGCACCGGTTCCTACTGAAGTTACTGTACCTCCACCTCCAGCTGAAACTTCACTAAGCTTTGCTAAACGAATACCACCAACAGTTGACCCGTTGTGTACTCTAAGAGTATCGTTTGTGGTATCTACTGTTACTTCGCCTTCCGCTCCGGTAAAACCACCGCTAGTCGTGTCGTGCTCGGCTTCAGTCCCTCTTCTAAGTTTTACTTCTATGTTTGCCATGATGGTAATATTATACGATAAATCCGAAGTCTATGTATACGTTCCCTAATGAAACTTGGTATCCGGTGTCTGCTCCTAGTTTTGCAGCTGTGACTGCATCGTTGTCTATCTTTCCTGTAGTAACAGCATCCGTTGCTATAGTAAATAAACCTGCTTGAGACATTGAAACATCACCGCTTGGAGTGACGCTATCGTAATCACCGTCCGATTGTTTGGATAATATACTAGTAATACTATTTTGAGCTTCGTCAACGGTTCCGAGCCACGACATTTTAGCAACAGTCAACGTTCCGTCAGCTATACTTGCAGCCCCTCCGCCGACGAGTTTTCCGCCTTGTGTCGTCCCGTCGTGAACATATAAATCTTTAGTATCTGTGGTGTAAACAACTTCTCCGACAGACCCCGTAAAAGAGCTGTTTTGGGTCGAGGTTCCTCTTCTTAATTGTACCGATATAGCCATTTTATTTTTATTTTTTTATGTGTTTAATGTTTTAAGCGATTTTACCGTATGTATAAGTAGCGGTAACTGTGTCTCCTACTACACTTCCCCAATCGTACTCATCGGGTATTTCTCTTTTAGTTTTATACCCACGCTCAATAACAAGTATCTCTGAGTTTAATGGGGGAGGTGTAATAAATTGTACTTCATCCGCTCCGGCTGATATTCCACCGACTATTGTATAGTCACTAGGGTCTTGTACTGCACCATCAATGGTTACAAGTATAGCGGAAGAAGCAATGCCGTTGGTAGTAAATGAAAGATTAAAGCTGGTCTCTGTGCCTGTGCCTGTGAACTTATTGAAGTCAGGAACTAATCCAACACCTAAAGCGATAGACGATACAGTACCGTCCACATAGTTTTTAGTAGCAGCATCTTGTGAGTGTTCAGGGTCTCCTACATTCTTAATCTTAAAACCTTGAGCGTCCCAATATTTATTACCGTTCGCATCTATTTTTACTTGTAATGCACTATCATTTAACTCACTGATCTCTTCAGCTAGATAACGATTGTGAAGATACGCTCTGTCTAACTCCGATTCCGTTAATACAGAACCATTTACAAAGTCTACAAGGTTTTGGTCGGGTTGGCTTTTCCTGCGTACTCGAATGATTTGGCCAGCAGTAGCCCCGACATTTAAACGCACCAATGTATCTCCATTACTTTCTACAACAACAGCGTAGTCAGTAAATAGAATCTGAGAACCATCAACCTCGACCGTAACATGTTCATCTTCGAGGTATGGAAAGTTAAAAGCAAAGTCTGTTTGATTAGCTGTTGCTACGTAATCTCTATAAGTTACTGGGTTAGCCATGATGTTAAGTGTATATTATTAATTATTGAGTGAGAAGAGCAAGTCCTTAGTCAGCAAGAGTTACGGGAGCGTAAGGAGTTTTCTTTAATAATTCTTTCAACCTAGTATCTGGTTGCGTTTTCTTGTACTCTTCGACTGGCATTTCTGACGTTATTCTCTGTAATTGTTCAGCTGAAGGTGTAGTAACTAAAAGAGCATTCCTTATCTTACGTTCTCTTTCTTGATCGAGAAGCACTGGATACTCTTGCCTCATCTTTTCGTAAGCTACTTTTTTGTAAGCATTTAATACTTCTCTAAATTTAGATAACCTTATGTCTTCTTGCTTAAACCCTTCTGGTGTTTTATTGGGGTCTAATTTAGTCGGAGTAGTTAACTGTCTAGCTAATGCAACGGTAGCTTGTTGAGCCGTTAAACCATCAATCTTTTGATTCTTATATATCTCCTGCCAACGCTCAAAAGCATCAATTCTTGTTTCGGGGTGTATAATTTCCTGTAAGTCTATACCGTCCTTTATACTAGTACCACCATTGAAATGATACTCTCCATCTAGCTCCAGAGCTACAGCCCAAGCGGCGTTTCGTACAGTGTTAGCGTCATACTTAGGGTCTTTTTCGTTTACTATAATACTTTTAAATTTCTTAGCATCAAAACTTCTAAGACCGTTTTTATCCTGCACAACATAGTCATCTACGTCCATCAGTTGTTTACCCAGCTTGAACGGATTTATTAAGCTAATAGCTTGTGCTCTATCGGTCTTATGCAACTGCTGTGGTTCTCCCCACATATCTCTATGTACAGGAACTTCCTTAGCGATGCCTCCAATTCTTTTAGCGAGCATTTTAAGTATATCATCACTACGTCTTCTAAACTCGTCAGTAGCCATAGACATAGCATTCATAGCAGAAGGAACACCAGCACCCAACATACCTTTTAGTAACCGCATACGTTTAGCCTCTACAGCTTCTTCGGATTCGCTGGTAACTGTAATCAACTGCAATGCGTCACCTAAGTTTTTAAAGTAAGATTTATTACCTATGTTATTAGATACAACTAAAGCTAAGATGTTTAACGCAGACATAGCTTCTCTTTTCTGAGCCATACTACCTTTTGAAAGTGTATGAGCATCTGCTACTATATTCATTACGGTTGCAAACGGTTCTAGTGCGGCTATGTCCTGACTTATAACACCGCCTTTACCATCTGGTATTCTTAACTCATAATCGTTTAATCCTGTACCTGTTTGTATGTTCTCTCTTTTCTTCCAGTTCTGGGAAATCATACCTTCGTACAACCCAGCTTCAGCCATACCCCAAGCAGTTGCTATTATACCAGCACCTATTATTTGCCTACCTTTTGCACGGGCAGCTATAATTGGATCGTTACTATTTAAATCCTGTACTGTCTTAGACCAAATTTTGTCTGAGAATTTCTTTAATCCCGGCACATCAGCTAATGCAGAAGTAGTACTTAAACCTTCCCTTATAATATTCCTACCAGTTCTTTGGAATGGGTTGAGAATAGTTTTGAGAAGCGGAAATGTATTAAGCATATTTTCCAAACCTTTAACAGGTACTTCTAATGTGTTCATTTCAGCGAACTCTCCTAACTCATCTGTGAAAGTTATTTCTTTTACATTACGCTGAACATAATCTACAAAGTTACTAGTGGATTTATCCCAATTATTTTGTACATAATTATCAATGTAAGAAGCTAAATCTTCTGCTTTAACCCCTTCTTTTTCTGCGTTCAAAACAGCTTGTCTTCTTACTTGGTCTTCAGTCATCAAGCGTGTGCCATCTTCGGTAAATACTTTATTTAAAAAACCTTTATAGTATTCATCAAAATTATCAGGCATCTCTTCACCGTTTAACTTAGCCATACGCCAATCGTAAGCAGCTTTAGACTTAGTCATAGCGTGTGCTATCCTCATTCTTGATCTAGCATCGACAGCAGCCATAGCCTTACCCGGTACATCTATAAACTGACCTAAGTTCTCTAAGGACTGTCCCAACGCACCCGAAAGACCTGTGCGTTCCATTGATAACGCTGATTCACCCACACGTTCAAAATGCGATCTTAAATCAGATATACCCGACTTAAATGCCTTCTTTGCTTCCTGTAGTGCTATGTCATTAAACTCCCCATAAGAAGAAGCTACCCTACTCCAAAAGTTATAAGCCTCATCAAATTGTTGCTTAGTCATACCACGTCTCGCCCAAGGAGCTACAGCCATATACTTAGCACCTACCTTACCCATCCAAGAATTATAACGAGACATAACAGCATTACCTATACCTACTTTAATTAGAGTAGTGGGGGCAGATAACATACTTGAATACAATACATCCATCCCTACATCTCTTACTTTAGTGTATATGTTACTACCTTGCTGGAAGTTTTTCTTTAAAGAGCTTTGGCTTTGGAATGCTTGTTGTTGGTCTAGTAATATCTTTTTTACTTCACTTACATCGTCAGCTTGTTGCACTGCTTTTAGTAAACGTTTTACAGCTTCTATATCACCGAAAGTCTTTACTTGTTTATCTAGTTCATCTGGAGTCATATCCTTAGAAGTTTTTAAACTGCTTACTAAGTTTTCCTCCATCTCAGTTTCAAGCTGCTCTATTTTAACTTCCAGCTGATCTTTGGTGTATTTTCTGGATTGAAGCAACCTACCAGCAGCACTACCTGTCTTCTTCCAGCCGAGCATTTGTGGTATCAGTTTATGAATAGATACCATTGCATCGTTTAGTTCTTGAGGATTATCAAAGTTCTTTTCTCTAGTAAGCTTTAATAAATCGTCGAAACCTTTAACCATAACAGCCCCGTTAGCTGTCATCTGTATAGATAACTCATTTAAAGCATCAGCTACTTCTATGTTATCGCTTAGTTGAGAAGCGTTTAATACAAGAGCTAACTCATCACCAGCTTCAGTACCTAATCTACGATCCAACTCTCTTTGTACTTTAGATAAATATTCAAGCTGAGATTCACGACTTCCTTTTATTTTTTCTAAGTCTTCTTTGATAGCATCCTGTACAGCATTTACTAATCTTTGCTTTTCTGCGTCATCAGTGAGTAGCCGTGCTTTTATTTCGTCTTCGGTATCCATCAACTTACCAGTCTCAGGATCAACCTCACGAGTTCCACCGCCAGCCATGAAGTCATCTAATGCTTCTCTAGCTTGTTGTTTTACTTCAGCTTCCGGCTTCTCAGCTACAACGGGTTCTTCTGCTTTAGGTTTAGCTTCAATAGCAGGTGCTTCGGGTTTTGGTTGTGGTTGAGAAAACTTTTTATAAGCATTCGTAGCTTTCTCCATTTGAGTTCTAAACAGAAACTCAGCGTCTTCAGCTTCTACTTGTGTACCTAATGATCGTTGCTGTGTTTTAAGAAAATCTTTAAATTGATTCTCTAAGCCGTGCTTCTTTATAGCTTCAAACGCCATAGCCACTTTAACATTAGCCATGTCGTTATCAATTTTAACTTGATCCCATACCTTACCAAATAAATCGTTAAATGGATCGTCTATAGCTTCGGGGTCTTTTACTAAATCTTCAGCCCTCCATTCAACGTTACGCCTCCAGTCTTCTAACTCAAAAGCTTCAACTTCTGAACGTAGTTCTATAATCTTTTCAAGATCGCCTTTTGGAATTTTACTATCGTCTTCCCAGTTTTCTAAATCTTCTAATTCGTTATTTTTTACACGAAGTGCTTCTTCAAGCTGATCGTCATCTAACCTCTCTAAAGTTTTATCAATTTGAATAGGCGTATCTGCTCTTAAATCTATGATCTCACCAGCCTCATTCATATACGCACCGTACTCAAAACCTTCCTCACCTACCATTACGGCTTTATAATGAGGATTCTGCATTGACCCTATATACTCAGGATTTTTGCTTTCATCATATTCAAGAAACGCTTTAGATACTCCCTCTTGTTCCGTGGTTCGTGGTACGTCACTCTCTTTCAGTGCTTGAGCAGCTTTACTTTCCTGCCACTCTTTAGCGAATAACTCAAAAGATTCTACTTGTTGTTGCTCTTGCTCTTCTAACTGATCGATAGCACGTTGCAGTATTTTGTCTTCCGGTTCTCTGAGTGATTCTAACTTCTGCTCTAAGCTTGCAATCTTTTCTTCGTGTCCTTTTAAACCACGTCTCTGACCTGCTTTCTTTAATCTAGCTACTTCTTTCTTAGCACCTCTTAATTCATCCTTAATTGCTTTTCTAAGTATAGCTGCTGGTTTTTCTTTCGGATCATATTTAACCAAAGCAGATTCTAAGCGACCTAATACAGAACCAATAGTAGCACCACCAGCTGTAGTCAAAGCAAGTTCAGTTCCTGATATTTCATCTCTTTTTCCGTATAGTATCTCAAGACCTTGGTGTGTTAAATTTTCTCCAGCTCCCATAACAGCACCCTCGAAACCTCTAAGCACTGTAGTAGCAGCAGCACTCATCTTCTTAGTTGGTCCTAAACCGGGAACCATACCCCAAGCAGTTGCAGCTGCCGCTTCTTGATACGAGGTTTCATCTTGGTGTCCGTATCCTATACGCATCTGCTGTGCCCACATATTAGCTACGCCAGAGTTTAATCCCAACGCACTAAAATAAAGAGGCCTTGAACCGGGCACTGGCGATACCAATAAAGGTGATGTAACTATAGCTTGTGTCATGGGCATCCCTATCTCGACTGTTAATGGAGCTATAGTTTCGTATGCCTGTTGTATCTTACCTGTGAAACCTTCATAATAAGGATTAGGTATAAGACCCGCCCTCACCATCTTCATTGTTTCAATCCTAGCATCCTCCATAGCTTCAGTTGAGAATGGATCGCCTTTAGCTAAACGCTGTGCAATGCTGTGAGTAAATGGACTTTCGGGAGGTAAGTTTGTTATCTGTGAAGCTCTTTCAAGAATACGCTCACCTTCATTATATAACGCCCTTACTCCGTGTTTTGGTAAAGTAGTTGGAAGTTGTATTTTATCAGAAGTAGGGGCACCGGGTCGAGGTCTACTGGGCATAACGCCTTCAGGTGTAGCTTCTATCTGTTCTTGTCTAGTGAGCGGCTTAACAGGCTTCTGAGCACGTACACCCTCAACCATGCGTTGTTCAGCCTCTTCAAGAATAGGAGTAGTAACTTCTTTAGTTAGTTTCTGCTTTTCTTCTTCGGAGATAATTTTATCTTCTTCGTCCATTATGTGCTTTATTTAAGATAAACTGTTTGTGCTAGGATAATAGAATCATTCACCCAACCTTCAAATTGTTTTTCTGCTATGGTGTCTTGGTTTTCCTGTATGTAAGTTTTAGCTTCTTCAATAGTTCTACCTAAACCAATTTGTTTATTGAACTCAACTTCAAGCTTATTTCTTAATATCCTATCAAAAGTTCTATATTGTCTATTAACAAACATCTTGGCTTTAGCTTCACCTACTTTTGATTTTATACGATCATATATAGATGTTGTCATCCCAGCTTCAGTTTCTGCCTTATCTAAAGTTATAGTAGAAAAATAATTCTTTATTGTGTTTTGATCTAGGACATCAGTTAGTTTTTTATCTTTCCTAAAACCAGTTATAATTTCTTCGTATGAGTTCTTTAAGTCGATATAACTAGGATTCTTAATAACCTGTACATCGAAGTCTCTGGAGTTTTCTAATCTAGTATTTAACTTATCGTAGTCCGATGGTGTTATACTGCCTGAATCTACTGCTTTATTTAGTTCCTCCTTTACGACGTCTAGGTCTCTACCCTGTTCAATGTTTCTAACGAAATCATCAAACACCACTTTAGTAGCTTCGTCTCTTAACTTATTAGCGTTAGCCCAACTTCCTTGAATATCAGCTATCAACTGATCTCTTTTGTGGTGTGGCACTAATTCTACAGCCCTAGCCATCTGAGTCATTAAAGTATCCTTTGACACGCTCCCCGTATCTTTGACTTCTTTATAAAAAACATCAGTTACATCAAACTTAACTTCTTCAAATTGTATGTTGATTGCTTCCTTAGCTTTGTTCTCTAAAGTAGCTCTACGACCCTCAACGTAACCAACGAAATCACTGATAGCATTTCCAGTATCAGCGTCTGCAAACTTTATACCACCACCTAAATCTAACTCTCTTAAATCTTCTACGAAGTCTAGCACCTCTGTGGGTGTGTAGTCACCTGTAGTTAGCCCTTCTTTTAAATCTTCTTTGATTAAATTATCCCAAGCAAACTTCCTAGAATCTTTAAATATACCAGCCGGATGATTTATCCAATTAACTACACTAGGGTCATTAATATCCAACTCACCTACTATAGCTTGTTTAATAGAATCTCTACCTAATTCCAACCAATTACGACGACCGTCTTCAATATCTATTTGGTCTAATCTATCTTGTACTTTATTTCTAAATTCATCTTCTACTTTAAAAAGATGCTCCAATACGGAGTCCCGAACTAATGGCGATTGAAGCTCCTCTCTTTGCAGAAACTGCTCTCTTTGTTTTAATATAGCTACTTCAGGATCGGTGGTTTGTTGTAGTAGTTCTGGGTTTAAAAGAGTAGCTCTATAATCTCTATTAGCTAATACTTGAGCTTTAGCTCTCATCGCCCCGATCATTCTTATAGCGTTAGCTTCCTCTGGTAGTTCTCCTTTTTCAGCAAGACTTCTAGCTTGTTTTTCAAAGCTTTGTAATTGTGCTGTCATGCCTGTCGGATCAAGTTGAAACGCCTTCTCACCTTCAGCAAGCATGGCTTTTTCAAACGCTTGTTGTTGTTCTCTTTGTATCCGTCTTATATTACCAAACTCAGATAGTATAGGGTTTACTTGTGATAACGCATCAGCCAAGTCCATCAACTTATTCCGACCTGCTCGTTGAACTTGCACGGCGTACTGACCGCCCCGTTGAATAGTCGGCTGAATGCCGGGAACTACGTCTCCCAACCCTTGTACTTGTACTCGTTCTTTAGCCATAATTATTTCTTTAAAGCGAGTCCAGTCCTGTATCCCTCAAGACCACCACGAACAGTACTTAATGCACCCTCTAAGAAGCTAGGTCTATCTATTGGTTGGTTAATACCGATCTGACGTTGTTGTGTAGCAAACCCTGCTTGTTCCAGACCCATACCTGTAGCGATACCGCCAAGTTCTTGTTGTCGTAATAACGCACCTCTGTACCCAGCTTCTTGTCTCATATAGTCGTCCATCAATGCTTGTACAGATGCACCAGCTACTCCAGCTTCTCCAGCAGATACTCTAGCTCTAGCAAGTGCAGCTTGTGACTTACGACTTACTTGTTCAAGTTCCCGTCCGACTGCCTCTTGCTCTTGTGCTTGACGCATACGCATCGAGGTTTGTTCTTGTTGGAAACGTAGACGTTCAGCAGCAGCTGCTTGTGCTTGATACTGTTGTTGAGCCTTAGCTTGTTGACGCTGACCTGCAAACGAAACTCCTGAAGATAAAGCTCCAACCGCTAAAGCTGCTAATTCAATACTGCACATATCTTTACTTCCTCTCTAATATAAATGACAGATAGTTATCGTACTGACAATCGTTAAACTCAGCACCTAACCACTCCAACCATCTAATGCTCAGTGTGTTAGTACGCATAACAAAGTTAGTTAAGTAATCAAATCCATCTAACAGATCGGATACCTTCTCCTTTGAGTGTTGCAGGAAGAACTTCTTAATCTTTGGTAATCTTCTAGTACCTAATAACCAAGCACTTCCGATGTTAGTACCTTCGATAGGAGCTACACCAAATGAGCAGTACAGATAGTTGCGATCATCTTTCACGCTGTAACACTTTGTACTACAAGCGTAAGACATATACACAGCGTCTCGTGGGTGGTTCATAAGTCCAAGGATCTCTAACATGTCTTCCTCCCGCAGGTCCTCATACAGATCAGGAGCGTCCATATCAAGTTGTGCTTCATCTATCCTAAGCTCCATAACGTCTGCTTCTCGGTATCATCATAGATTCAAACTCTGCTGCTAATAACTTAACTGGCAAAGCAGAATCACTAACAACTTCTATCTTTGCTTCGTTAGGTTGACACTGTACGGGGAATCTGAAGTGACCGTCCTGTGGAGTAAAGGCATTAAGTACCAAGTTGGCCCCAACGATGTCAGGATTAAATGCGTATGTGTACTTATCTCTGAACTTCGGAGTTACTTCTACAGTAAAGTGTCCAGTCTCTGCGTAGTTTATACTACCGTTACGGATCGTTTGGAATGTGTAATCAGATGCACTTCTTCCACCACGCTCTGTTGGTTGCTTCAATGTTTGATCGGAGAACCTGTACAACATATTGTACGGGATACCCGCTACGAAATCGATAGATGTAAGATCACCACCAACTGTACCTGCTGTACTAGTAGTCTTAGTGAATGTTACTTTATTACCTGTTTTTGTATAGATTACTACATCTGCTGGATCGTACTCAAAACCGCTTATCGTAGTAGTCTTAGACGGTGCGTCGTAGCTAGTAGTCAATCTATTATTAAGACTACCGACTGTGTGATCTATCTTACTGTCTAAGTATAACGTATAATCCAACCCAGCATCTTTTATACCATCTTCAAGTGTAAGCTTCTCAAGGTGTAACCCATCGTCGTCCTTAGTGAATAGATGCAAGTTACTGTCAATAAAGTCAAACCCTCGTATCTCCCGACCAAAGGTGAACTTCATCCAAGCACTTTGTATCTTTTCTTTGTTCGACCAAAAGTACTTATACACAAACAATGTATTACGATCTCCGCTTGTACCTACAACAATAGTATTCTCTGCTTGTGAACCAGCTATCTTCTCTACTTGTGTAGGTATGTACTTAGGAATCTGTGAGGTTATCTCTTCGCTGTGGAATGTCTCTGTGTTGTTATCAACAAAGTATTCGTACATCCCTTCAAAGTCATTCCGTCTAAAAGTAAAGTATATATAAGTTCCAAGAGCTACAGGTTGTACACTGTCTGATATATCGTACTCAGTAACAGGAGATATAGCTACAGTCTTAGGACTTAATATGTCTGCTCCACGTAATACAAACTGTGACTGCTTACTGAATAACATCAGCTTCTCTTGGAACGGTACAGCGTGTTGAAGGATCGCTACCTTTGTGTGGCTCAGTCCTACGTCTATCGGTGCACTGTCTAACAGCTGTTGTGTAGTAGTACGGAAGAAGTTAAAGTATTCATCTGCTTCGCTAAAGATAACATTGCTATCTGTGAGGAATCCTAAACGGTTCTTAAAGAAGAAGACGTCATTGATCGTAGATCCTACAAAGGATGGGAATGGGTTGGTGTTGTTATCACCTGCTTTACGTTGACCATATCCTGCTCCTTGCTCAAAATACTGTACATTTGTTTCCCATGGCTGTGCGGAGCTGACAGCAGTTGTGGTTACCCAATAGTCTTTCCAATCCTCAATACCATCTCCATTGCTATCCGTAGAAGAACCGGGTTCGTTATCACTGTTCGATATATGGTCTTCTACTAAGTTGTAATACACACCTCCATTAACTACTACATTCCCGTATTCATTTGGGGCTTGTAATGTAAAACTGTCTACCTTACCCGTTACCCCATCGTAGCTATCTACTACAAGAACGATAGGCATAGTAGTGGTATCAATCGTGGTCTCTATTCCTTTACTGGCTCGTTTAGCTTCTGGTCCGTCATCCCATCCAACAGTCTCTACCCAAGTGCCTTCTCCAAAATCTTCACGATCTTTAGTAGAAAAGATAACGTAATAATCATCTTGGTCTATATCTGCATCTCCCCTGACACGCACTCGGAAGTCATTGAAGCAACGCTTGGGTAAGTCTGTTATACTAGGTACTTCTTTATAAGCTACACCTAATCCTTCGTTGGCTAAACCATCCTCTGTACGTAAAGAGAAGTCGTGGTCTGCTTGTATCTTTATAACAGCTCCTTGCCGCTCTATTGTGTAATTAGCACTTGATGGTAAGCTAGGAGTGAAGGTAGGCATAACAACATTCGGAGTCGAAGGGAAAGATGTGTATACCGTCTTAGAGGTTTGTGTGGAGTAGGTTCGCTGCCATTGCCCCGCAGCACTATTCCATCCGCCGCCGGAACTTGTTGTTACCGACTGATTCTTTACAATAGTAAGTACAAAAGGTTTATCGTAGGCGGGGGGCGATGATTGCGTAGAGTCGTATCCTGTACCTTTGTGGTTTAATTGAAAAGATTGCACGGCCCCATTTGTTCCTATAATAAGTGTACCGCCAGCACCGAATCCTATTTTTTGATTTAAGTCTGGGTTGCCGGGACTAGTTGCATCCTCCTCAAACTGTTCGATATTAAATGAGTAAGTTACAGTCGTACCTGTTGAGCCTTGTCGTGTCTGACTCGGAGTAAATCCACTACCGTTCTCCATCTCAAGACCAGCTATTATTTTATCGCTACCTAAGTAAGCATTCAGTACTGACTCTAAGTCTTCGGCTATAACTTCTGTATCTGCGTGTATGCCTGAAGAATTAGAGGAACCACTTTCGTATGTATGTCCGCCCGGTGGAGTCTTATTACTGTTAGTTGATGTCCCTCCATGCGGTACAACTTTACCTTCTAAGTATATATCGTAGGTCTTCTCGTAATCTCCAAGCTTAACAAACACCAAAGCATTGTACTTACCATTATCATCTCGTATATCCTTAGATAACAAAGCAGGGTTGGTGTCTACTTTTACTTCCTTCTTTGTATTAACTAAGAACGTAGCGTCAGCTACCGTCAACGCTCGCAAGTCTGCTAACGGATTGTTGATACCACTAAGATAACTAGTAGCAATAGAAGTTACAGTTACTGGTATATTGTTACCACTTTCAAGATCGATAACACCTACTTGTCCAATCGATACACTGTTTCCAAGAGACACTGTAACACAGTACTTATTCGTCTCATCTCTCTTTACGAAGTGCGTGAATAAGTTAGCACCGGGATCACTATCTCCGATCTTCTTTGTGTATGTAGTAGGTGG
>Ga0208162_1000688_pt1 | contig 18725 bp, 14 predicted proteins | sample CB_VirMetaG_4_FD_184539 | JGI IMG/M metagenome (GOLD analysis project Ga0208162, IMG submission 184539) | Freshwater to marine saline gradient viral communities from Chesapeake Bay - CB_1508_1M Viral MetaG (SPAdes) (version 4) | ecosystem: Environmental > Aquatic > Marine > Coastal | place: USA... | reverse complement strand
AAAGAATTTGTGCAGCTAGAAGACGTTGGAGGTGTTAAATGTCTAAGAAAGATGCTTGTTATTATAAAGTAAAAGCAAGGTATAAAGTATGGCCATCAGCATATGCTTCAGGTGCATTGAGTAAATGCAGAAAAGTTGGAGCAGCTAATTGGGGTAACTCAAAGAAAAAGTAATGGCTAAAGAAGGATTAAGAAAATGGTTTTCTCGCAATCAAGGTAAAGGTTGGGTAGATTGTAAAACTGGAAAACCATGTGGAAGACGTAAAGGTGAAAAACGAAAATCATACCCAGCATGCAGACCTACAATGGCTCAATGTACTTCTGCTATGAAAAAGAAAACGAGCAGTAAACGAATAAGTTGGAAATAGGAATATATTATGCCAAAAGGTAAAAAAAGTAAACGATGTGGATTTGGAAAAGTCTATGATATGAAAACAAAAGCATGCCGTAAACTAACTCAAGCAGAAAAAGATAGAATGTCAAAAGCAGGTATTAGAGGTTATGTAGCAGGTGGAGCCGCAGGTGCAAAAGCAACTAAATCAGGTTTAGGAGCAATTGGAGCAGGATTAGTAGGTGCTTATGGAAATAGAGCAATGGCTAAGAAAAAAATAAGTAAAGGAAAATAATGCCTGATGTTATAGGGTTAGCAGATGTATCTAGTAAAGATACAGGTCGTGGTAGTTCTTTAAAAAATGGAGGCATGCGCAGAACATATAATAAAAGGAGAAAAAAGATGCCAAATGCAATGAAATGTAAAACTGGATGGAAAAAAATGGGATACAAAAGCATGAGTGATTGTATGTCATATGGTAAGAAAAAAGTTGGTGATTTAAATAAAGATGGCAAGATGTCTTCTTATGAAAGTAAAAGGTCAGCAGCTATACAAAAAGCAATGAAAGGTAGAAAGTAATGCCGAGTAAAGCGAAATGTAAACTAGGTTGGAAAAAGATGGGTTATAAATCTCAATCTGATTGTGAAAGTTATGGTAAAATGAAAATGACTCAAAAGCCTGATACTAGTGTTAAAGACGAAGGCTCTAAAAGGGGAACAGATAGAGCTAAAGCTGCTAACTATAGAATGAAAAAAAGATTAGCTAAACAAGCTAGTTCATACAAATGAAAATAGATATAGATTTATTTGGTGATGATAGAGGCTTTGGTGATACAGTTGGCAGAGCAATTAATGTAGTTACTAGAGGAAAAATAAAGGAGTGTGGTGGATGCAAAAAAAGAAAAGCATTACTAAACAGAATGATTCCTTACAGAGGGAACAGGAAGCAATAACAAACGGAGGCCGTATAGGCGGTAAAGAAGGTGGACTTAGACTAGATGTATTTAGTCATGATGAGTCTGCATACCAAAATGGTATTGACTTCAGTACAGAAGATTGCATGGTATGTGAACTTCCAGAAAATGCACAGAGATATATAGTAGAAGACGCAGAGTACGAAGAATCTAGAGGTAGATAGTGCCTAAACAAGTATTTAAACTTGAAGGTTTTCATGGAGGACTTAATAGTAATTCTGACCCTAGAGATATAAGAGAGATAGAATCTCCGTCTTTACAAGATATTGCAATAGATTCTGTTGGTAAGATAAAACCTTTAGGTGGTTTTAATGATGGAAATGTATTTCATTCTGGCACAGTTGTAAGCGCTCCAGTTTCAAATCTTGTTGTATTAGCATCATCAGCTTCAAGTAGTGATGATACATATAATGGTTATAGTTTATTTATTACTGGAGGTACTGGTATTGGTCAAGAAAGATTAATAACAGGTTATACTGGTTCATCAAAAGTAGCAGTTATTAGTTCTGCTTGGTCTACTACTCCTAATAATACAAGTACATATGAAATAAGAGGAGATAGTAATGAAACAAGTATACTTCAAAATAGAGGTTTATTTGTTATGTCTAGTGATAGACAATTAGATTCTAACGCAGGAGATGAATTACTAATATTTTTATATGACAATGATAATCATACAATAGATGTAAAAGATAGTGAAGGTTGGGATACTGCTCTTATAGATATGGGAGGAAGTTCAACTCCAGTATTTTACGCAGCTGATAGAGTTGTAAGAGTATCTGATATAGGACTTACTAGAGATAGTCAATGGTTTGGATACATAGAAGATGTAAAATTTTATGATAGCGCTACACCATTAAATGCAGAAGGACCTGCATCTGCTTGGGTAAACGTAGACCAAGCATTAGCAACTCCAACTTCTGGTAAATGTTTAATATCTACTTCCGCAGTAGGAACAGATACAGATGGTATATTTTCAGCTAATAGTGAATATATTGGAGATGTTATAAATGGTGTAGGAACTAATGAAGTAGTAAATCATAGTGCAGTTAATCTTAGAACTGGTATTCAATTAAATGAAATAATTTTTAACTCAAGTAATACTGATTGGCTTCAAGATGAAAGATGCGCACTTCAAGCAAATGATTTATCTTTATATCCATGCATAGGCACTGAAGTAACTAGAGTACAAGGAAATTCAACTACTAAATCAACTAGTTGGCTAGTAGAAAATGGTTTAGAATTTTCTTTTGAAGAAGGTAATTCAATTATAGTTCCCATATTTATTACTTCTTCAGAAATAAATAAACTTGTTAAGTTTCAAATAGAAGTAGGTAAAACAAATGGTAGTGGGGAAATAGGAGGTACAGAGCTTCAATTACCTACATCAACTGCAGTTGGGATTGTTGATAAAACAATATCAGCAACTGGAATTAGATGGGATTTTTCAGAAGATAAATTTAAACCAGATATGTGGAATTTTTTAGTTTGCTCTAGTGATAATATTACTACCAGCAATTCATTATTCCCTTTATCTGAATGTGATTATATAATGATTACTATGAAAGATAGAGCTGTACTTTTAGGGGGTGGTGGCCCTCAAGATAAAATGGATTATTATATAAGTGGAATAGCATTAACAGACTCTCAATCTATTTCTGCTTTTACTCCTAGTACATATACATTTCATCATACGTATTTATATGACACAGATACTAAACAGGAATCATTACCATTTAAATTCAATGATGTAGATACAAACAATGTTAATTCTTTTAATATTATAGGTCATAATCTATTATTTAATTTTGATACATATATCTGTCCTTATAATTCAAATGGAGGTACATATTCATTAAATAAAAGAATAGGTGGTTCTAGATTATATTATAAAAAAGAAGATAATGATAATTATTTTCTTATTGGTGAATTAGATTTTATTGAAAACGGATTTAAGTTTTTACCAGAAGCAGACACTCTTTCATATTCAATTACTGATACATCAAATACAACAGGAAATATATTAAGTAAAACTGCATTAATAAAATCTATATCTCCAGAAACTGCAAATATTATAGATACATTTAAAAGTATTAATGGATTTTCTAGTGAAGTAAAAACATTAAATGCTCAATATAAAACTGCTGTTATACATGGTAGAAGAGTATATATTGGTAATATTAAACAAAATAACAAAACTTTTCCTGATAGAATAATTAAAAGTCAGGTAAATAAATTTGATACATTTCCAGAAGGAATAGGTTCTGTTGACGTTGTTATTAATGATGGTGAAAACATTGTTAAGTTAGAGGCATATGCAGATAGGATACTTCAATTTAAAGAGAATAGTTTATATATAATTAACGTATCAGAAAATGTAGAATTTTTAGAAGATACATTTAGAAATAAAGGATGTGCATTTGATTACCATGTTACTAAAACAGATATAGGAATTGCTTGGTTTAACATACATGGTTGTTATTTATATAATGGTAGAAATGTAATTGATTTACTTGAAAAGCAAGGTATAAGATTAATTAGTGAAGAAGATTGGATAGCATTTATTACTGATGGTGTTGATGGAAGCGCAGATGATATTGATATGAGTAGTGCATTAATAGGATATATACCTAAGAAAAAAGAATTAATTATTAAAAATGAAAACAATGATATATATTTATATGATTTTGTTTTACAAGCATGGACAACAGGAGATAGTAAAGTAACTGAATCTACAGCAATGACAAACTTTGCATTAGATAAATCACAAAATTTATTTTATGTAGACAATACAACTACAATTAGAAAAACATGGATACAAGACCCAGAGTCTACTAGTAATTTATTATATAAAACTCCTGATATGGATTTCGGCCAACCATCTATTAGAAAAAAAATATACAGAGTAAGAATTAATTATAAAGGTGATGCTTCAGCATTAGGAGTACTTTACACAACAAATGGAGATACAGATACTTATCAAAGATTTGAAGGAACAAATTCATCAACAGGTAAACCTACTGGTTCAGAAGATGCAGCTCCATTACATAATAAAACTGATTTAACTCAATGGCATCAAGCAGAATTAAAACCATCTACAATTGTTAATACAAATAATATATATAGTTTTCAATTTATATTAAATGGAGTAACTGGTAGTGATTTTGAAGTAAATGATATAACAATAGTATATAGGATGAAAAATATAAAATAATGGGATTAACTAGAGAAGAACGAAAGTTATTACATCAAAAAGGAAACCAACCTACATTTGGTAGAGGTAAACCAGATAATAGAGAAGGTATGGAAGGCGATGTAGCATACAGGAAAGTACAGGGAGTAGGTCTTTCTCAATATGTAAAACAAGATGGAACTTGGGTTTTATTAAGTTCTGAAAGTAATTGAAACAAAATAATTTGTTTATTAAATTAAATAGTAAAAGTATATAGTGGATTATGGCAACAGCAGCACAAATCAAATCAGCAATTAGGTCTAAAGCAACAAGTCAAAGAAGAATGATGTCTTCATTAGCAGATATGAGTAGTTCATTAATGTCTGCAAAACAATCTTCTATGATGTTTGATTTAGAACAACAAGATAAAAAAACTATGTATGATACTTTATATTCTGGTATGGAGTTAGGAGAAACAATCATAGGTGGTATACAACAAAAAAGAGAGATTGCTCAAGGTATAGAAAGATTTAAAGAATCGTTACCATCTGATTTAAGAAAAGATTTTAGAATGGAAAAGGCAAGTTTATCTGATGTTATAAAAGGTAAAAAAGGTTCTTTAACTTCTTATTTAACTGGTAAGCAAGAATACTTTATAGGAGGTAAATCTTTAGGTAGTCAATATGATGTATCTGCTAGAGGAGATGAAATCTTTTCAAAAAGAATTGCTAAAAATTTATTAGATATGACAGAAGGCGAATCATTAATAGATAAACCTACTCCTACATTACCATCAATGGAATCAATGAAATTTGATATAAGTAAAATAGGTGGAATGAAACCATCTACTATGCAAGTAAATCAAGATGCAACAGTTCAACCTGAATTATTTGGAGAAGCTGAAGATATTAATATTCCACAATCTATTTTAGATAAATATAGTTAAGGATTAGTATGAGTTTATTAAGCACACTTACATTTGCATTATCAGCAGCTCAAGAGTATGGACAAACTAAAGATATTAGAAGACAAGCTAAGGCTCAACAAGGTTTTTATAAAGATGCTTTATCTTCTTTAGGTGAGGCAGAGAAAACATTAGACCAATCACTTCAATCTAGTTTAGAATTATCTACATTAGAAGCAACAAGGTCATCTGAAAAATTAGCTGAATCTGGACAAAAAGCATTAGAAAGAGTTAGGCAATCTCAACAATCACTTAGTCAAAGGTCTGGATTTGCAAATCAATCTATGGATGTAGATGTTACCGAAGATGTAAGAAAAGGATTTACTACTAGAATGGAAGACTTAGATATATCACTAGGTAAAAGTCTTGCAGATGTTTTATCTAACTTTGAACAACAAAGATTTGATATGCAATCTCAAAGACAACAATTAGAAATGCAAAAAAAATTAGCAGAACAACAAGCAAATAAAAAATACTTTGGAATATTTGGATAATATATGTCTCAAGCATTACAATCATTAAACGCAATATTAAAATATAAACAAGAACGAGAACGTCAAAAGATAGATAAATCTTTAGCAATGCTTGATATGGGTAGGAGACTTCAACAAGAAGAAAGAGAAGCTGCTTTTCAATCTCAAACTATGGCACTAAGAGACGCTCAAGAAAAAAGAGCAACAGCAGCTGAGAAAGCAAGTATACAAGAACAAGAGCAAAATTTAGAATTAAAAAATATTCAAATAAGACAAGCAAACACAGAATTAAATGAACTAAATAAATCAATTGCTAGTGGTCAATTTGATGAATTAAAGAAAACAGAATTACAAATAAAACAAGTTCAATTATCTAATTTAAAACAACAACAAGAATTATTAACTAGAGAAAGAGCAGAACAAGCGTTTGACCAATACAAATCTGTAGTTGCTACTGATTATTATAATAATACTGAAAATATAATAGATAGTTTTCAACGAGAAAAAATTATACCATCTGTAGTTTTTTCAAAAGTAGAAACAGCTTTAGCTAATCAAGATTTTGAAATTGACCAAGTAAGAAATTCTATTTTAGACGCAGTAGAAGGAGATGAAAGAAAATATTTAACTAAATTAATTGGTAAAAATACTAAATATGGAGATGCTTTATTAGTAGGTATATATAATTCTGCATATAATGCTAGTAGTACAACTGGATTAAAAGATAATAAATTTATAATGGATGCATTAGATAATATATCTGGTCCTCTTGCTAATGATAATGAATTAATACAACTTGGTGTTAATTTAGGAATTGATGGCGATGCATTAAGAGAAAATTTATATGCTGTACAACAAGTACAAAGACAAAAAGATTTTATTGATAATAAAATAACAACTGGTGAAATACAAGAAGCTATAAGTAATATAGCTAGAGACAATACTAATAAAGAAGTAGATGATTTAGCAAAAGAAATCTCTCAAAGAAAAGGTTTAGATTTTATATCTATTGATGAAAGAAATCAATTGATAGAAGAAGGTTTTTCAATAGAAGAAATAGATAACTAATATGCCTAGTGAAGCAGTAAAAAAAGCTTTAGAAAAAATAAGGCGAGAAAAACAACAAAACTCAGAAACTCCTCAATTTATAAATGCATATAATTTAGATGCACAAAATGAGACTATAGATAAGTTTGCAAACTCTCCATTATTTACGCAAGAACCATTACAACCAAGACCACAGACAAGTGATGCAGTAGGTCTACTTAAATCAGCAGGTAAATCATTATATACTGGTGTCTATGGATTTGCTGAATCTGGATTACTTGGATTGCCTAGTTTAGCAGAAGCAGCTATAGATAGATATACAGGCGTTGATATAGGGGCAGAAGATTTAGCTGAACAATTTAAAGAAGAGAGTAGTGTTGCTCAAGTAGTAGGTGGTATAGGAACTGGAGCAGGTTATTTAGCAGGTCTTCCAGTAAAAGGTAGTTTAAAACTAGCTCAAAAAATTGGCATACCTTCTGCAATTATAAGAGGATTTAGTAAACAATCTTTAAGTAGAGCAGATAAAATAACAAAGGGTATTGCTAAAAAAGGCGGATTAGATAAAAAAGTTGTAAATGATTTTAGTCAAAAATTAAAAGGTGAGACTAGAAAGTTTATATCTAAAGGAGATAGAACAGACGATTTATTTAATGCATCATTCAGTAAAAATATAAATGATTATATAGCAAAGGGAATGTCTTCTGGTAGATTAACCAAAGACCAAGCTTCAGTTATTCATAATATGAAAAAAGCAGTTACTGAAAAAGGAATACCAATAGGTACATTGCAAGATTTATCAAGAGTTAAATATGGAGCAGATAGTTTTATGGGAAGAGTAGTACCTGAACTATTATTAGATGCATCTGTATTTAGTGTCGCCGATGCTGTTATAGATTCTATATCTCAAGGTAAAGAAGCATTAAAAGGCGAAAGACAAGATTTTGATTGGAGCAGAATGTTTACACAAATGGGTTATGGATTAGTAGCAGGTACTACAATTAACGTAGCTACAGCTCCTTTTAAACCTCTTGCAAAGATGTCTCTATCAAGAAAAGATTTTGCTGATGGGGTTAGAGGTTATCTTGGTAAAAATACATATAAAGGAAAAGATTTAACTTATTTAAGTAAACAACTATCTTATATAGCAGACCACAATAAAGCAAATGGTAAGTCTACTAGGTTAAGTAAAGATGGTAAATATATAAATTTTGCAAAAGAAGGTAATAAAGAACTTGGTTATAAAAATATTGAAAGAGAATTAAGAAGAGAGTTTGGTGAAAATGCTGAAGATGAAGCAATAAAGTGGTTAATGAAATATAGAAGAGAATATTCTAAAGATATTATAAGAGAGTCTGGTAAAGAAGCATGGCAAAACTATAAAAATATTTGGCTTAAAATGGCAGTAGGAGGAGGAGCAATGTCTCTTACTGGAGCAGTCCAAACTCATATACAAGGTGGTGAACTAGTATCAGAAGATTTAATATCTAGTTTTATTATAGGTTCTTTTACTCAAAGAAGAGGAGCAGGTAAATTAGATATAAATAGTAGAATGCAAAAACTAAGAGATGGTTTAGAAGAGTTTGGCATTAATGTTCAAAATACATCATTTGCTAATTCTTTTTCTAGGGGTAATGAACGATTTGGTGTAGGTATAGTAAGAGATAATCCAGAACTAACATCATATTTAAAAGAACAAAGATTAGTTAGTGATGACGATATTACAATTACTAATGATACTTTATCTCCAGATGAACAAACATTTTTAGATTTAGAAACAATACCTGATAGAGCAATAGACCCATATGAAGGTAGGATGGAAGCTATATATCAATTACTTGGAGAAGACTTTAAATACGTTAGAGAAGCAGGTCAAATATCTAAAGCTCAAGCAGATGAAATAATTAATATATTAGATAGACAAGGTTTTAAGACTGTTGAAGACATTAATAAAGCATTTGAAGATAGAGTTGTAGAGTCTACAAAAAGCATGGAGCAATCTATTACTAATGTATTAGAAAATATTAATGGAGCGAACTTAGATGACTTTACAATTAATTCTAGTAATAGAGGTTTTATTGTTGGTAAAGATTTTAAAGCATCGGAAGAACTATTAAAGAAAGCTCGTAATGGAGATTTTAAAGAATGGTTAAATGGTAAAGAAGGGCAAGAAGCAGAGCAAGAATTATTAGATATGTTTGACAGCCTAGAGATGGTTGCTGAAGTAGCAAAAGGATTAGGTAATGCAAAGACACATAAAGAAAGTGTTAATACTATTGTATCTGAAAAAAGTTTAGAGACTGTATATAATATTATAAGAGATGCTGAAAAAAGTATAGATGATTCTAGTAAGAATTATGATGGTAGAAAACAATTTACATTTACAGATGTAGAATCATACATCATTCCTATGATTAAGAACAAAGGTAATAATACTACTAAAAGAATCATGGAAATATTTGACCCTAACAAAACAGATGATAAGTTAGAAAGTTTGTTAAATGATGTAGGTATACTGCATAATAAAAAAATTATAGATGATTACTCTAAAATACAATCTACAGACGAAGCAAAAGCATTAGAACTAGGTAAGATTCATGGTATCATTAGAGCAATGGGTAAGTATGAGATTACAGATACAGCATCTGGTAATACAAAAATAGAATCTGATAGGATTGAAAGTCTTAAATATCATTTAGATGGATTAGGATTTAATGTAGATACATTTAATAGACCTAACTTGCAATTTATGTATCAGATGGTAGTAGCAGATATTAATAGAACAAGATTAAATAACTCTCTTATTAATGATGCTGATGTTGATTTTGTAATACAACAATCTGGTAGTGAGATATTTAGTAAGCCTGGTCTTATAACAGATAAAGGTATAAGAGGATTTCAATTAACAAAACTATATATACCATCAGACCCTAAACTTGAATCTAAATATAATCAAAAGTTAAAAGATTTAAATGAAGAATCAGGTGGATTAATACAAGTAGTTGATGCTCCTATAATGATAAAACCAGATACTGCTTTATTACTTAGAGATAGAATGGATTCTATTTACTCTGGTGAAAATAAATTAGAACAAAATGTAAAACTTACAGAATTGTTTGATGTAATGAGAAACACATCATTAGATAATGTTCGTAATCAAATGAAAGAATACTTATTAAACTACGATAAAGAAGCTCAAGCAAGTATAATGAGTATGTTAAAAAGACAAGGTATTATTAAAAGGAATACTGATGGTTCTTTAAATTTAGAAATAAATGATACTAACTTACTTGACTTTGAAGAAGGATTAAGAGACATAGGTAAATTTATAGATAAAAAAGGTTTTACAGATAGTTTTGTTGAGAATCAAATACTTAAAAGAAAAGAAGAAGCATTAGATAGATTGTATGTTAGTGATGCTAGTGATGTCGTTAAGAATCCTTCATTAGGATTAGATGGTTTTTATAAAAGATATGATTTTAAAATAACAGATACAGAAGGTAGAGAAAGTATAGAAGACCTTAGTCCATATGATTCAAGAAATAAAGTAGACCATTTTGACCAATTAATATTTGATGAAGATGGAAATATAACTCAAACTACAATCAAAAGAGTTGCTAGCTCTATTGTATCAAAAGGAACAGAGTTTAAAGATTTAAATAGAGAACAAAAGAGCAAAGTAATACAAGATATAAATCAAGTAGTTTTCGGTAAAAAAGATAAAGTATCTGTACAAAAAATAAGTTATGTAGATGGTAATGTAATATTTGAAGACCAAAAACAAATTATACAAAATAATCCAGTTCATCAGTATTTAAATAGTATTGGTATTGAATATTCTTTCTTTGATAATAATGTACTTATAAAAGAAAATGACCAATCAGGTGTAATGGTTGAGAGAAAATATAATTTATTACAAACAGAAGATATACCTGATAACTTAAAATCTAAAATATTAAGAATAAGAAATAATGTTGAAGTATCATTAGCAGGATTAACATATGGTAGACATAGTGCAGATATTAGTCTTGATTATAATAATGTAAAAAGAGGTGATGGTGATTTAGTAATAGATGAAAATGGTATTGCTCCTAACGAGATTGGTATAAAGAAGTTAGATATATTTGATGGCATGGATAGTATTGCTATTAGAACTGTTGATGCAAGAAAGATAGTAGAAGATTACAACAGATTTTATGATGAGCATTCTGATAAAGTAGATTTAGGAACTAAAAAAGTATTAGATAGTTTAAAGAAATCTTTTGATGAAACAACAGACCAAAACTTTTATGATGATAATAAAGTAGAATTAGCTGCTAGATTTTTAGTATTTGAAGTAGGGTTTAAAAGCAAATCTAATGATTTATTTTATAAAGTATTAAATGAAACAGACCCTACTAATGTTGCTAAGTACACAAAAAGAATAAAATTAGTAACAACTAAAAACTTTGTAAGACCATCAGATGTTTATTTAAGGTCTGTACTACAAGCAAGAACAGCAATAACTACTCAAGGCGGTACTGATAAACCATCAGAATTAATTAAGAAAAGACTTAATAAAAAATCTCATAACATTGCTATATGGGATGATGGAACAGAATCTATATCTAAAATTGTAGAAGATTTAAAACGAGAGTTTCCAGAAGAAATAAAAGGATTTTCTTTAGAAAATTTAGGTAAAGCTCATTCAGATGTTTCTGGATTTGATAGTATATCTTTTATATCTAAAGATGCTATGATGGAATATCATACTTATTTAGGACACAATCCAAACTCAATGAATCCTATTAAGCCTGTTATATCATCTCAGGGAGAAGGTAAAACATTGTTATATGGTAAAACATTATTTGTTTATAGTCCATCACTAGAAGGATTCTTTAAAAGAAATAGAGATGTAGATATTTTAATTACAAAATCTGGTGCAAAAGCATATGATGGTGGGGATGAAACATTAATTACTGGACAACAATGGGATGATTTACCTAACTATACTATAAAAGATAAAAATAATCTTATAAGAAAGATAGACATTGATGGATTGGGATTAAGACCAGAAAAAGATTCTAATTTATTATCAGGAGTAGAATCACCTGCTGACTATAACTTTTATGGTAATAGAGAAAGCGCAGATGCATTTAATGAAATAATAGTAGAACTATCAGATAACTTAAATAAGATGAAAGAGATTATGGTAGACCCTATTAAGATGAATGCTTTTATGCAACAGAAGTTAATGGATGGAGATATACCATCTGACGCATCAGAAGGAGCATTGGGTAATCTTAGTACACTAATGTATTATTTAAAGATGAATGATTCAGCAGACCCATCTGATTATAGTCTTAATCAAGTACAAAAATATTTAGCAAAAGAATATATAGATAATGTATTTACAAATAGAAGAACTATTACAGATAGATTTAAAACAGAATTAGGTGGAGAATCTGGTAGATATGGTGGTCAATCTTATATTGTACAATCAGGAACAGGTCATTTAGGTCAAGGTAGAAAAACAAGATTGCTACCTACATTGTTTGATAAAAATAATAAAATGATTATGAGAGGTCAGATAATGTTACCTAATGCAGAAAAAGAAACTTCTCTATCTGGGTTACCTGATAATAAACAAATAAGAATAGTGCAAAATGATAGAATACTTACTAGAGATGAATTTATTACAGAAATAAAAGCTAATGAAGCTATACAAAATGATGGGTTTGATGTTGATAATTTAATTAGTTTATTTAAAGAAGATGCTACTATTGGTAGTACACATGAATTAATAACTACTTTATCTGAAGTATCAGGTGTTAGATATGAACTTGCTATTGCAGCTAGAAGAAATCCTAGAACTAAACCTAATGACCTTACATTATTAGGATTAAAAGGATTCTTAGATGAAAGTCAAGGTCTTTCAGTAGAAGTAAATAGTTTTGATATAGCACATACATATGAAGGTGATTATGATGCAGATAAAGTAGATTACTTTTTTGCACATAGTAATCATTTATTTGACCATATAAATAGAGTACAACCTTATTCTGTTCAAGGTTCAGACCCAGATAATTACAATACAAAAGGAACTTTTACATTTCAATTAGATGCTAAACAATCTAATAAAGCAATGTTATCAAAGATGGGTAGTTCGATTGCATATAAACAAGCAATAGGTATAGCACAAAAGACACCAAGAAAAGTAAATTATTTACAAAATTTAGCAAACAGAGACCATTTAACAATCGAAGATAAAAGAAGTCAATGGGATTTACATATAAAATTAAATGAACAAACTGGTGAATATGATGGGCCTGAAATATTATATAAGTCTGGTGAAAACGAGTTTGTTACAATAGACACAAAAACTCTTGCATATTATCATAAAGCTGCTACAGAAGCACAATACTTATTAGATGGAGTAAACAGATTAAATCCTAATATATCTTCTAATATATATGATTGGTCAGATAATTTTCTATTTCCAAGTATATCTAAATCTATCTCTCCTAAAGAAGCAAGAAATCAAGATGTTAAATCTATTATAGAAAATGGTCAAACGCCAGAAGGTAAACGAATAAGGGTATTTCAAAAGTTTACATTAGATGCTGATGGTAAATACAGAGCAATAAATGATTTAAATAACTCAGATAAACTTGTTATAAGAGAATTTTTAAATCAACAAAACAAATTAATTAATTCATTTGGAGATAGTCAATATGAGTCAGGTACTCCTAGAAGTTCTACATTTTATGATTTGTATTTAGGCGCAAAAACATTTAGAGGTTTTCATAAAAACTTATATGAATCATTATCTAGGCAATTATTTTATAAAAGAAAAAAAGCAAACCTTGATAAAGAAGAACAAAATTATTTAGACAATTTATTAAATGAAGATAATGGAGCATTTAAGTCTATATCAGATAGAGCAAAAGAAATATATGATGGAGAAGGAGGTTCATACTTAGATAGAATTGCTGTTAGTATTGCAAAGCAAGACCTTATGGATGATGCTAAACAATTTGAAATGGATAGTAAACAAATGCTTGAAATGGAAGATTGGTTTGATGATTTACTTCAAAATCCTTCTAAGCAACAAGATTATAATGGAGACGATAAAGGTAATCAAGATTCTGATTATGTTAATATTGATATAACTGAAGGCTCTACTACTGATGATTATGCTACTAGGGTAGTTCAAGATACTCAAGATTTTAATAAACGGATAGCAACAATAAAAAGATTAAATAAAAAGAAACAATATTTATATAAAAGTAGCTACTCACCTAAATGGAAAAAACAAAAAATACAAGCTATTGATTGGGTAATAAATAAATTAAAAGAAGATTTTGAAAAAACATTTGCAAAAGATATTAAAAAAATAAATCCAGATAATTTAAAATATAAAGAGTATGTTCATGTAGAAGAAAGCAATCTTAAAAAATCTGTTGTTCATGCAAATACTATGTATGCTTTACTCAAGCAAACGCCAGGCGGATTTCAATACGATAGTTGGTTTGAATCATTACCTAAAAATGCAAAAGATGATTTAAAAACTATAAAGAATTTTAATCAGCAAACATATGGTTCTAATACATTAATAGACCAAATACTTCCGCATGGAGGTAAAAGTATAGTAACAGATAAAAAGATGTTACAATTTATATCAGAACATTCTACAAGTGTTGCTAATGTATTTGAGTTAAGACAAAAATATTTAATGCAAAAAGTTAATGAACATGGATTAAAATTTTTATATGCATATATGGAACCTACTAGAAATAGAGATGCAATAGGTGTGTTTAATAATAGACCTATATCAATACCATATAAAGAATCTAAAAGATATAGTCATGGCATACAGATAATGGCAAGTATAGCATCTGGTAAAAAACAATTATCAAATGATATTAGTGCAAACGAATCTAATCAACAACTATTTGATTTTGCTTTAAGAGGAATGATAGAATCAAATGTTTTTTATAATAAGTTTTTTAATAAAGATATACTTATGAGAAGTGAAACAGATGCTCAAATGAATAGAATGGGATTAATGCCTTTTGATATGAATATGCAAAATAGATTAAAAAATAATTTAGATTTTGGTTGGTTAAATGAAATGCTACCATCAAATAATTTATCTACTATGAATAAATCTGTTGTAGCTTTGTATAGAGAAGCATCTCAAATGTTACCTAATAAAAGTAATGATGATTACATAGCATTTGTAGAAAAGTTAAATGATATAGATGAATATGCTTATAAAAGAGATTATATTAATCCATTAAAGTATATGGATATGAGATTATCTTTAGATACAGACTTTATGAATCTTGCAAGAAAAGATATATATAATCAGGAAGGTGAAAATGGATTACCTGAAAACTTAAAAAACAATCCTATGTTTGCACACTTTGATGCAATTAAATTTGAACCTAAACTTGTTAAATCGCCTGCTAAATTAGTAGGAATGTTATCAGCAGTTAATGAAGTAGAAGCATCTTTAAATACAGCAGTAAGACAAATGCCTATGAAAGATAGTGGTATAGAAAAGATAAGAACACTCAAGGAGATACAACAATGCCAGTAGATTGCGGTACTATAAAAAATAAAAAAGCACAACAACTTATTGATGGTATTGAATCTTGGGTAAATAAAGAAGAAGTAGTTAAAAATATACAAGCTCCTTATGAAGCTGCAATATCAATGTTTGAAGCAAGATTTCAAATGCCAATAGAAGCATCTGTGTTACTTACACAAGAACAAGGTAGCAATCTAGGATTAACAGCAGGTAGTACAAAAGCATTTTTAAAAGATTTAGATAGCTATGCATCAAGAGTTTCTAAAGGAAAGTTAAATGCATTTAATGGATTTGAAGGTTTTATGACTGGTACTTGGTTATCTAAGAATGACCCTGTATTATCTGAAACTATTAATAATATTCGTGGTATAATGGAAAGTGATAACAAAAGAAAGAATCAATTAGAAACTTCTTTTGCTAGTGTTATACAAAAAATAAAAGTATCAGGACAAATGAGTGGTCGTGATGTAACTAAAGCATTGAAAAGGCATAGAGAGCTTGAATTAGAATACACAAAAGCATTGGATTCTGGAGATGCAGATAGAATACAATCTACAAAAGGAGAGTTAAAAAGTTTTGAATCTAAAGGTCCTATTAAAAATTTTGTAGACTTTGTAAAAATAGTAGAAGATGTAATGCCACAAGCTATTCAAGCAAAATATAATGATGAAGTTGCATTAGCAGAATCGGGATTAAACTCTAAAGAAACTAGAGCAGCTAAAAAAAGAGTAGAAGAATATGATAGTGGAGAAAAGTTAGTTAGGATAGGAAAAGATGAATACTTTTCATATTTAAATCAAGTAGGTGTTCCAGAAAATTTACAAGGAGCAGTAAAAGATTATAATGAAATGATGACTGATTCTTATAAAGACTTACGCAATGGTATTAAAAAAGTTGTTGAGTCTACAATTAAAAGAATAGAAGGAAGGCCTGAGTTTAGAGGAACTACTGAATCATTAAAAAATTTAGAAGAAAAATTAATATCAGAACTAATGCCTAAATATAAAGAGGATGGATATTTCCCTCACTTTGTTAGAGATTTAAATGCTACTATGATGGATGGATTAATGAAGAGCATAGATGATTTAAATACTGCTGATTTAGATTTAGTGAGACAAAAGAAAAGCATAGATGATATTATAGATGATATGAATTTATGGATTACTAATCATGCTAAAACAAGAAGTAAAGATAGTGATTATGAATATAGTAAAAATTTTATTGATGTAGTAAATACATATTTAAATAATGTAAATAAATTTAATACAACAGCATTTTTAAATGATTCATATATGAATGCTTTAAATCATGCTAGAAAAACATATACTGAAAATTCAGACTACTCTAACAAAGTAGTTGAAATGATTAATAGTATACATGGTTCTGTAGGAGGTTCTACTAAACAACAAGGCTCAGTTGAATTAATTAAAAGAACATTATTAGCATATCAATTTACCAATAAGTTAGGTATCAGTCCGAGGTCAGCAGCTAGAAATGCTACTCAATACTTAATGAATTACGTTACTTTTGGTAGAGCTGCTATGAAAAAAGCAAATGAATATCTTGAACAAAATGACGTACTAGACAGATTTAATCTTGAAGCAGAACTAAAAGATGCTAATCTATTAATGGATACATCAGAAGCAGCGTTAGAATCAGAAGTAAAAGCAGAATCAAGTTCTCCATATAAAATAAGAAAGATGGATGAAAATGGTAAAATAATTTATGCAGATGAAGAAAGTTTTACATATAAAGGATTAAAAATATTTTCTAGAGGTATGAGTACACTAGCACAAAAAAGTTCTTATTTACATAGAACTGTAGAAAATGCAAATAGAAAAGCAACAGCAAAGATAGCTTTTGGTTCTATATATAAAGCAATGGATGAAAGTCCACAATTTATAAAGTTTTTAGAATCTCAAACAGATAGTAAAGGAAGTGTAGAATCTCAAAAGAAAAAGTATGCACAAGCATATGCAAAGAATATGGTAATACTTAATCACTTTGATTATGCTTCTTATGCTAAAGCAAAAAATCTAAGAGAAGGTATAGGTCAGTTTGTATTTCAATTTCAACATTATGGTATGGAATTTCTTGAAAGAAACTATGCAGTATTAAAAGAAGCTAAAGGCGACTATGATGTTTTGGGAGATGATAAGTTTTCTACTTGGTTAAAAGATGCAAGGGGTGTTCATAGAGCAATAAATATGTTCAATGCTTATTTTATAGCACCTGCCTTAATAAGTTATCTTACAGGATTAAATCAAACTCTTGTTGAACATACAGGAAAAGAATTGTTTGAAGATATAATTAATATATTTACTACAGATTTTGACGATGAAGAATCAATAGAAGAATTAAATAAAAACTTTTATGGCAAAGGATTAATAGGTTCTAAGTTAGGTCCTACATTTGGTACTATATTAGATATAGCAGTAGCATCAGAGTTAGTTAATTCAGATGAAGATTATTTAAATAATATATTATTGAATACTGGCGAATTTACTAATAATGATAACACAGATATATCAGCAAGAAATGTTAGGTTTTTTAATCAGTTTCTCGGTAGAGCATATGATAGATATATACCGATGGCAGTAAAGAATCCTTATAGTTTCACTACTGCTGTTGCACAAGAATTAACATTGTATCCTAAGAAACAAAGTGAACAATCATTTATGAGAGATGTTGTTCCACCATTAATTAAAGATACTTTTCCAGATTATTATTTTGATAGATTGCAGAAAAAAACTAAGAAAAAAAAATACAAAGGATTACCAATAAGTATTCAAAACTCTTTAAGAGAATTAGAACGAGCAGGCAAGAGATAGTACCTGCTCATTCCTTCAGCAAGGAGAAACTAAGCCGAAATTCTTTCTTCTTTAGTTGTTTCTAATATAGCTACTAAACAATCAGTAGCAATAGTGAATTGTTTTAGTATCTTTATTAATGTATCAATGTCTCCTTTTTCAGTTGCTACACTAATAGCCATCTTTATATTATTCATAGTATCTATATATGAATTAAAGTCTTGTCTATGTTCTTCTAATATCATTTGTCTCTCCTTTTTAATTTAGTTAATGCATCGATTTTATCTTTTAAATTCATATTATCTAATGCAGTTTTTAAAACTCCAAACATTCCTATAAGCACAGCATCAGCAGTATGTAGTGTTACTTTCTTTTTTAGTAAGC